>Ga0302321_100000885_pt1 | contig 25976 bp, 18 predicted proteins | sample Fen_T0_1_FD_202505 | JGI IMG/M metagenome (GOLD analysis project Ga0302321, IMG submission 202505) | Peat permafrost microbial communities from Stordalen Mire near Abisko, Sweden - Fen_T0_1 | ecosystem: Environmental > Terrestrial > Soil > Wetlands > Permafrost | place: Sweden: Abisko...
TCGCATACCGGACGATGTTGATCGTGCAGCTGTTGCTGAGCAGGTGATACCACTCGGGCTTGGCGTGGAGCTCGTTGATGCGTTCAAGGTAGACCAGGAACAACCGGCGAGCCGCCGCGGGCGAGATTGTCAGGTGGTAGAGGAACACCTCCTCGTCGCGATAGTTCGTGCGCAGGCGGACAAGATCGCGCTCGTCGCCGACGATGTAGATGAGCTCATATTCCTTGAACATCGAGGCAAGCGGCGAGTAGCCCTCGCCGGCCTCGGGCCGCGTCTCGATCGAGACGGCAAGCGGCGGTGCGTTGTCGAAGACGAAGCTCAGAAACGTGTGACCGATGGGTCCCTCCATCCAGAACGACACGTAGAAATCGACACCGGTCAGGTGCGACAGCGACACCATGCGCTCCTCGTAGCGTACGGTGAAGTCGTCACGGGTCCGGTAATCGAAATCGCGCACGCCGGCGATGCGTACGGTGTCGCCGTCAATGAAAGCCTGCGGCATGACCGCCACTTCGCGGCGCCAGTCGCGATCATGCGACGGAAGTATCGTTGCCCACCACCCGCACACGGCGAGGAACAGCACGGCAAAGACCCACGGCATGCGCGGGCGGCGCGTGATCCACAGCGCCCAGATGCCGAACGCCGCGAACGTTATTGCGAGCGTCAAGCGCAGCCAGGACCACGGCAGATTCGAAAAATTGATCGCCAGCGCGGCCCAGCACAGAAGCAGCGCCCCGCAGACATGACCGACACCACGGACCAGCGGGCCGAGCACGCGCATCAACTGCTCCGGGACTGCGCGGGACTCCGCAGTGCGTTCGCGATCGCCAGGCCGCCCAGCGCCGCCGTCACATGTTTCAACATATGACCGGCGAAGACTTCGCGGGTCGCGTTCCAGACGAAGGCATCGCCGAACTCCATGATCTTGGCGAATCCGTACCAGGCGATGAGCGCCCACCATGGAAACGGATCGTGGCCGCGAGGCGTAAGGCTCAACAGCAGCAGTATTGCGGCCATGCCGCCGAACTGGACGACCGCATACAGCGACAGGTCGCCGGTGGTCTTCCAGTAGAAGACGCTGGCGGGACCGACGACCAGCATCAGCAGCAGGACGGCAAGGCCGCTGCGGGTGCTGATGCGTTCCGCCAGCATCGCCCCGAACACGCCGGCGAAGGCGACCGTCATCGGCAGGCGGTCGCCGACCAGCGTCTCGTTAGTCGGATTCCAGTGGAACCAGGCGGATCCGAATCCGGTCAGAAAAAGTCCGATGAAGAAGGTGTACAGGCTCAGCCGGGTGACGGGCTCACGAGGACCCAGTCCTCGCTGCAGCCGGATGAGCCCGAGCAGGCCAACGGCGACAAACGCCAGGTTGGACAGGACGTCGGCCGCGTTCGGAATCCCGAGCCAGCGTCGCTGGTCGGCAAACGGGAAGTACCCCTCCGGCTGCGCCAAGGCGGGCGTGAACAGCCAGAGCGCTGCGCCGACGAGCAACGTGAGGGCAACGAAGATCTCCTTGCGGGTCGTTGCGCGGTGGGACGGCATGGGGGACGTTCTCGGGAACGGGGAATCTCGATGGACGGATTGTAGTGGGTGCGCCGGACTTGCGCTGCGATACAGGTTCGAATCACCGCCCGGGGCAACCGGCTCCAAGTCGGCACCCGGCGAGTCAGTGAACGCTTACCACCACCAAAATCCATAGTTTTCATTGGTCTCTGCGTCCAAGGTCGGGAAGGGAACCGGACCGCTCCCAGCCACTCCAACCTAAACCCGATTGATTTGCTCGGGAACTTGTCGCACACTTAGCACTCTATTGTTTCGAGTGCTAATATTGCTTCGGGTGGCGGTGTAGGCTAGTCCGCATCGGCCATCGCGGCATCTTTAATTGGAGACGTGGCATGACGAGTACGACGCTGGCGTTCCCCACCCCCGCTTCGCTGGGGAGCCTCGATCACTACATCCAGGCAATCAACCGGTTCCCGCTGCTTACACAGGAACAGGAAACCGCGCTGGGCCGCCGCCTTCAGGAACACGACGATATCGATGCCGCGCGCTCGCTGGTGCTGTCCCATCTGCGGCTGGTGGTGGCAGTGTCGCGCAACTACGTCGGCTACGGGCTGCCGCAGGCTGACCTGATCCAGGAAGGCAACGTGGGCCTCATGAAGGCGGTGCGCCGCTTCGACCCCGATCGCGGCGTGCGCCTGGTCTCGTTCGCGCTGCATTGGATCCGTGCGGAAATGCATGAATACATTCTGCGCAACTGGCGGCTGGTCAAAGTGGCCACGACGAAGGCACAGCGCAAGCTGTTCTTCAACCTGCGCAGCATGAAGGCGACCACGGCGGCACTGTCGGTCGCCGAGGCAAAGGCCATTGCCAGGGACCTGGGCGTCAAGCCCGAGGAAGTGGTCGAGATGGAAACGCGCCTGACCGGGCGCGACGTCTCGATCGACCCGACCCCGGACGACAACGAAAACAGCGTTTCGCCGATTGCCTACCTGACGGACAGCGACGACGAGCCGGCGAAGATCTTCGAGCGCAAGCAGGACGCCGAGAATCGCGCGAAGGGGCTCAATACAGCGCTCGCCAAGCTCGACGACCGCAGCCGCCGCATCATCGAGGCGCGCTGGCTGCGCGAAGACGATTCGACGTCGACGCTGCAGGAACTCGCCGACGAGTACGGCGTGTCGGCCGAGCGCATTCGCCAGATCGAAAGCAAGGCGATGAAGGCGATACGCGGGCAGATGGCGTCGGCATCGTAATCGCCACCATCCTGTAAGCAATGAACGCCGGCATCGCGCCGGCGTTTTCTCGTCCGGCGGCGCCGCGCTAGAATGCGCGCGCGGACCGGAACTACGGCTCCATCGCGTCCAGGAGGAATGCATGGGAACTCGCGACGACCGCGTGGGTGCCTATATCTCCCGTTCTGCGGATTTTGCGCGGCCCATCCTTGCGCATCTGCGCGCCCTCGTGCACCGCGTGTGTCCGGACGTGACAGAGACGATCAAGTGGGGCTTTCCCCATTTCGAGCACCACGGCGTGCTGTGCTCGATGGCGTCGTTCAAGGCGCATTGCGCGTTCGGCTTCTGGCACGCGCAGATGCGCTCGCTCGCGGATGCGCGGCCCGGCACCGACGGGGCGATGGGACAGTTCGGCCGGATCACGACGCTCACCGACTTGCCAAAGGACGCGCAGCTTGCCGCCTTGATCCGCAAGGCGGCGGTGCTCAATGCCGCCGGCGTCAAGTCGGTGCGCGCACCGAGTGCCAAACCCAGGGCGCCGCTGGACGTCCCCGAGGACCTGGCCGCCGCGTTCAGGAAGAACTGCGGCGCGCTCGGCCATTTTTCCGCAATGAGCGCCTCGCACCGGCGCGAATACATCGAGTGGCTTGTCGACGCCAAGCGCGACGAGACGCGCCGTAAGCGCCTCGCGACCGCCATCGAATGGATTGGGGAGGGGAAGTCGAAGGAGTGGAAATACCGCGGACGCTGATCGCGGTCCTCTCCTCGATCGCTACCGGATGATCTCGTCCGCGCGCAGCAGCAACGATTGCGGCACTGCAATGCCCAGCGTCTTCGCCGTATTGAGGTTGATCACCAGCTCGAACGTCGACGCCTGTTCGATCGGCAGGTCCCGCGGCTTGACCCCGTGAAATATCTTGTCCGCGTAGCGAGCGGCCTGCCGGTGGGTTGCCGTCAGGCTCGATCCATAGCTGATGAGGCCACCCTCGACCACAAACTCGCGCCAGAAATAGATCGCCGGCAAGCGATGCCGCGCGGCGAAGGCAAGAATGCGCGCGCGCTCGAAGCCGAGCACCGGATCGGCCAGCACCATCATCGCATCTGAATTTCTTGCCGGCGCAGAGGCCAAGGCCACCTGCAACTCGCCGGGGCTGCGCGCTTCGATCCACTGAACCGACATTTCCAGCTTGGCAGCGGCTGCCTGCACCTCCTGCTTTGCAGTGACGGACGTGGGGAGTCCCGGATTCCAGACCAGCACGACGCGCTTCGCACCGGGCAGCAATTCCCGCAGAATTTCGAGGCGTTTGCCTCCCAGGTTTTGCGCCAGCAACGCGAATCCGGTGAGGTTGGCGTCCGGACGCGACAGGCTGGAAACCACGCCTTCGGCCAGCGGATCGCCGGTAATGAACACGACCGGGACGCTTGTCGTCGCCGCCTTCACTGCGAGAATCGTCGGCGGGCCACCAGTCGAGAACACGAGGTCCGGCTTCAACGCGAGAAGCTCCTGGATCATTCCCGGAAGTCGCTCGACCTTTCCGTCGCCCCAGCGATAGTCAATGATCAGGTCGCGGCCTTCGACGTAGCCCAGCTCGCGCAGGCTTTCGCGAAACGCCGCAACGTTGTCCGGGTTCGAGGCCGCGGGGCCAACGTTCACGTACGCGATGCGATGCATTCCCGGCGCCGGCTGGGCGGCGACCCCCGCCGCAGCGCCCAGACAGCCGAGGAAAAGGAACGACGCGACGCGCCCGATCATGTTCATTGCATCATTCTTCCATTGGCTCGAAGCCGCGTCGTCGGGTCGGTGCGTGCGTGATCGTCGGCCTAGAGCTCGACCTGCGTGCCCAGCTCCACCACGCGGTTGGACGGGATGCGGAAGAAGTCCGACGCCTTGGTCGCGTTCTTGGACATCGACACGAACAGCCGCTCCCGCCACAGCGCCATGCCGGGCGCCACCGTCGCGATCAGCGTTTCGCGCGACACGAAGAACGACGTCTCCATCATGTCGAAGACGAACCCGCGGCGCCCGCACTCGTCCAGCAGCTCCGGAATGTCCGGGTCGTCCTTGAACCCGTAGTGCGCGACGATCTGGAAGAAATCGCACCCCAGAGGCTTGATCTCGTACCGCCCTTCTACCGGCACCGAAGGAACGTCGCTGGTCACGACCGTCAGGAACACGATGCGTTCGTGCAGCACCTTGTTGTGCTTGAGGTTGTGGAGCAGCGCGTGCGGCACGGTATTGCGCGACGAGGTGAGAAATATCGCGGTGCCTTCCACCCGGGTGGGCGGCGATGCTTCCACGCTCTGGATGAAAAGGTCGAGCGGCATCGCGTCGTCCGACAGCCGCTTCATCAGCACGGCGCGGCCCTTCTTCCACGTCGTCAGCAGCGTGAACACGACGATGCCGCTCAAGATCGGGAACCATCCTCCCTCGGGAATCTTGAGCGAGTTAGAGGCCAGAAACGCGACGTCGATCACGACGAACGGAATGGCCACCGCCATCGCGAACGCGGTGGGCCACAGCCACAGGCGCCGCATCACCACGAAGAGCGAGATCGAATCGATCAGCATCGCGAGCGTTACGGCGATACCGTAGGCGCCGGCCAGGTTGCTCGAGCTCCTGAAGCCGATCACGAGCAGGATCACGGCGATCAGCAGCGCCCAGTTGACGAACGGAACGTAGATCTGACCGATCTGCCGCTCCGACGTGTGCATGATCGCGAGGCGCGGGCAGTAGCCCATCTGGATCGCCTGCCGGGTCAGCGAGAACGCCCCGGAAATCACCGCCTGCGATGCGATCACGGTGGCGCAGGTCGCAAGCACGACGAGGGGCAGCAGCGCCCACGCCGGCGCGAGCAGGTAGAACGGATTCGAAACCTTGGTCGGGTCGGACAGGATCAGCGCGCCCTGGCCGAAATAGTTGAGCACCAGCGCCGGCATGACGAACAGCACCCATGCGCGGCGGATCGGCGACTTGCCGAAATGTCCCATGTCGGCATAGAGCGCCTCGGTGCCCGTCACCGCCAGCACGATGGCGCCCAGCGCCAGGAACGACAGCGTCGGGCTGCCGACGAAGAAGGCTATCGCGTACTGCGGATTTATCGCCGCAAGCACCGCCGGTTCGCGCACGACGCCGACGATTCCGAGCGTGGCGACGACGACGAACCATACGCACATCAACGGACCGAACAGCGCGCCGACGCGGCCGGTTCCGTGGCGCTGGATCGCGAATAGCGCCACCAGGATGGCGATCGTCGTCGGCACGATGTACGGATGCAGGCCGGGCGCCATGACTTCGAGCCCCTCGACCGCCGACAGCACCGAGATCGCCGGGGTGATCATGCCGTCGCCGTAGAACATCGCCGCGCCGAAGATGCCGAAGCCGACCAGCCACCAGCGCCGCCGAGGCTGCGCTTCGAGCCCGCGCGATACGAGCGCAGTCAAAGCGAGAACGCCGCCCTCGCCATGATTGTCGGCGCGCAGCACCAGTGTCACGTACTTGAGCGTCACGACGATGACCAGCGCCCAGAAGATCACCGACAGCACACCCAACACGTTGGCGGACGTCAGCGGCAGCGCGTGCGCCCCGTGGAACGCCTCGCGCAGTGTGTACAGCGGACTCGTGCCAATGTCGCCATAGACGACGCCGATGGCGCCGACCACCAACGCGGACATCGGTTGCTTGGCTAAGGTGGGATTGCTCACGAGGCGCGCGGCGAAGCCTACTGCGGCTGCGGCGGGGTTTCGTCGGTACGGCGCGAGAAGCGGATGTTCAGCTGCTTCAGCTTGCGGTACAGGTGCGTGCGTTCGAGCCCGGCCTTTTCTGCGACCTTGCTCATGTTGCTCTGCTCCTTGCCAAGCAATTGCTCGAAGTAGATGCGCTCAAACGCCTCGCGCGCTTCGCGCAGTGGGATCTCGAAGAAACGCGCGGTGATCTCGGGCGCCAGTGAAGGATTGGGTGCGGCCGCCTCGCCCAGCAGCCGCTTCACCAGGTCGGCCGTGACCTCGCCGCGCAACAGCACCAGGTTTTGCACGACGCCCGCCAGATGATCGAGGTTGCCGGGCCAATAGGCGTTGGAGAGCGCAGTGAGCGCCGCGGGCGGCAGCGCCGACAGGAGCGGCGGTGACGCCGCGCCCTTGTTGGCTTCGCGCCAGAACCGCTCGATCAGCGGCGGGATGTCCTCGCGACGCGTCCGCAGCGGCGGCAGCATGACCGCGCCGGGGGACAGCTGTGCGAGCAGCGCGGCGTCGAACTTTCCTTCGGCAGCGAGATTGCCCAACGGCTCCGCGCTGGTGCACACCAGCGTCACGTTGTGGCGCTCGAGCTTGGGCAACAGGAACGCCAGCCCCTTCTGCTCGGCCTTGGAATACTGTCCTATTTCGGCGCAATAAAGGGTGCCGTCGTGCGCCTCCTCGATCAGCGCCTGCGGATTCGCGGTCAGGCGCTGCCCATTCGCCAGCGCCACCCACGGCGCGTCCGGCATCTGCAGCGCCCGCGCCGCGATATCGTGCCCGGTGCCCGGCTCGCCGACGATCAGCATCGCCCGCCGCGCGGCGACCAGCTGGTCAAGCGCGCGTTCCGTTTCCTTGATGGCGGCGCCGCTGCCCAGTCCGGCCAGCGACGCGTGGCGCGGCTCCTGCGTGGCCGCGACCTTGAACGCGCGTGCTATCGTCGCGAGCAATTTCTGCAGGCCGATCGGCTTCTCGAGAAAATCGAACGCGCCGATCTTCGTCGCATCGACCGCGGTTTCGATCGTGCCGTGTCCCGACATCATCACTACGGGCATCGTGAGGAGACCGTTCCCCGACCATTCGCGGAGCAGCGTCACGCCGTCGGTGTCCGGCATCCAGATGTCCAGCAGGACCAGCGCGGGTTGCTGTTTCAGGCGGTACGCGCGCGCTTCGCCCGCGTTCTCGGCGGTGGCGACGCGATAGCCCTCGTCCTCCAGGATCTCGGAGAGCAGTTCGCGGATGCCGACTTCGTCGTCGACGATGAGGATTTCCCGATGGAGCGCCATGGGCCGTTCCCTCACGCCGCCGCGGCCGCAGGTTTCGCCGCCGGGATGGCGGGGAAATGCAGCGTCACGCGCGCGCCCGTCGGCTGCGCGTTGTCGAGCACGACTCGTCCGCCGTGCTCATCGATGATCTTTTTCACTATCGCGAGCCCTAGGCCCGTTCCTTTCGCTTTGGTCGTCACATACGGCTCGAACGCGTGTTCCAGGACGTCTGCCTCAAAACCCGGGCCACCATCGGCAAATGTCAGCGTGGCCTCATTGCCGTTCGAGGACAAGAGAATAGCGAAATGCGGCTCGGCCACGTCGACCTGCGCATCGACCGCGTTCGAGAGGAGATTGTGGAACACCTGGCGCAGGCGGGTGGGCTCGCCCTGGACCATGACCGGTGCCTCAGGCAAGGATAACGCAACGTGTGGGCGCAGATTGTCGTACAGACCGAGCACGTCGAGCAAGAGGGCCGCCAGGTCGACCTGCTGCAGTTGTCCCGGCCGCGGCTGGCGCGCATAGATGGCGAAATCGTCGACCATGTTCTTCATGGCGCCGACCTGCGAAACGATCGTCTGCGTGCCGCGCTTCAGCGTCTCCTGGTCAGGTCCCTCGAGCTTGCCGGCCAACTTTACCGCCAGCCGTTCCGCGGAAAGCTGGATCGGCGTGAGCGGGTTCTTGATCTCGTGCGCCAGGCGCCGGGCGACCTCCGCCCACGCGGCATCGCGCTGCGCCTGCATCAGTTCCGAAACGTCGTCGAACACAACGACATAGCCGGCGGTCTCCGCCGTGCCGGGCAGCCGCGTGCCGCGCATCAGCAGCGTCCGCGAAAGATTGGCGACAGCGAGCTCGGCCTCCTTCTGCCATTGGCCTTCCCGGCTGCCGCGAAAGCCTTCGGCGACCAATTCTGCAAACGAGGCCAACGCCGGCAGGCGCTTGCCCCACTCCGGCAGCGGAATGCCGATGAGATCCGCCAGCGGCTGCTGCAGGATCACTGCTGCGCTCGGGTTGACGGTGCGCAGGCTGTAGCGTTCGTCGAATGCCAGCACGCCGGACGACAGGTTGCCCAGGATGCTCTCGAGATACGCGCGCGTCGTCTCGGTCGCGCGGCGGCTGTCCTCGGTCCGTGTCTGCGCCTCGGCCAACTGCGCCGTCATCGTGTTGAACGACTCGGTCAGCACACCCAGTTCGTCGCGAGACACGACGGGCTGGCGGCGGGTGAAGTCGCCCTCCGCAACGGCGCGCGTGCCTTCGGCAAGCAATCCCAGCGGCGCCGCGAAGCGCTCGGACAGCACGACCGCCAGGCCGAGCGCCGTCGTCAGCGCGAGCAACAGCGTCAGGAGCAGCGTCAATTGATAGAGCTGCTTCAAGCCCTGCCGCAGCAACGTCAATTCGCGGTAGTCGCGCACGCCGGACCGGACGCGCTCGGCTTCCTGCGCCAGCACTTTGGGCACCGGCTCCACCACCTGCAGCAGCTTGAGCGGGTTGGCGCTGTCGTCGGTATTCACCGGAACGACGACGCGCAGCACGAGGCCGCCCTCGCCGGTCTCCTCGATCTTCTTGTAGGGCTGTTGCAGGCGCGCGAGCCGCAATGCCTCCGGCGGCGGGGGTTCGGGCGTCGCGCGGGAACCACCGGTACCGGCGACGGCGAGCACGCCACCGGTCGGCGTGAAGAGCGTCGCCTCGAAAACGCTGGCCTGTTCGGCGGCACGGTTCAACGCCGATGAGACATTGCCCGGCGTGTCGGACAGCGCGACGGCCAGTTGCGTGGCCTTATTCGTCGTGTCGATGAGCAGATACTTGAGCGAACTGTCGGCAAGCGTCAGGCCGCTTTCGAGCGCGCGGTCGACGCGCACGTCGAACCAGCTTTCGATGCTGCGGCCGATGAATTGCGCGGAGACCGCATAGACCAGCGCGCCCGGCAAGCCTGCGACCAGCGCGAACAACAGCACCAGCCTGACCGCCAGGCGCGAACCGAAGACACCGGACTTCAGATTGCGCCGGAGTCGCCAGAGCTGCCAGCCCACGACGAGCATCAGCAACCCGACCAGCACACCGTTGACCAGGAGCAGCGTGTCGTAGCCTTGCGCAAACAGCGCCGTGTTCGCGGTCGCCGTGGCCAGCAGGAACACCGCAATGGCCGACAGCGATGCCGAAACGAGCAACAGCCACCGCAGTCCGCGCTTGCCTGGAAGCGCGCTCATAAGATGGCCCCCACGCTCACGGCGTGAAGCTCCAGCGGTGCCAGTCGGAGGCCAGCGTCCACTCGCGGGAGGCGAGCGCATTGATCAGGATGGGCTTAGGCAGCTGGTTGACGTCCAGGCGCAGCCGCACCGCGGCGTCGTATTTGGCGCCCTTGGTGAGCGCGTCGGCGGACGCGACCCTCCGCGACGTGATCCGTCCGATGAAGCGTTCGACCTCTTCCAGCGAATTGAAGGTCTGCGTGAGGAGGCCGCTCGCGACCCGGTATTGCCGGGTCAGCGCGTTGTACGAGACGCGATAGACCAGCGCCGTCTGCGCGACCTTTTCGTCCAGCCAGTACCAACGGCCGCGCGTGAGCTCGAAATCGAGGGCGAAATAGAGCGGGATGCCCTTCTCGAGCGCGTCCTCCAGCGTGGGGTTCAGCGAAAACTCGAATTCGGCATTGAGGAGCACTTCACCTTCGTCGATCCGCAACTCGGCCGAATTGACCGGGATGGTGTCGGCGCTGGCCGGCGCGGGCGCCGCAAGCCAGCAGAATATCGCCATAACGGCCGCGAGGACGGCGAATACCGTCGGCCCGCGTCGAGCGCGCGGCGGTCGGGGAACCAGGAAGGGTATTCGGAACGGCATGCCGGAGAAAATCGCGGTTCGGGTCCGGCGGCGCTGCGGGGGGCCGCCACGGTTGCGACGGGGGGGAGGGCCCCTCGTCAGGCCTTGCGGAGCAGCGCGTAGAAGAAACCGTCCTGATTGTGGCGCGCGCCCTCCCCGGAAGGCAAGAGTTGGCCCCCGTCATGGGGGATTTCAGCGTCGAATATGATGGTTTCGCGCAACGCCCCCGGAGTTTCGGCCAGGAATTCGCCCACCCGCTGCTCGTTTTCGCCTGCGAACACCGAACAAGTCGCGTAGAGAAGCAGGCCACTCGGCGCCAGCAGCGGCCACAGCGCCTGCAGGATGCGGCGCTGCTCGCCGGCCAGATCGGCCAGGTCGGACTTGCGGCGCAGCCACTTGGCGTCGGGGTGCCGGCGCACGATCCCCGAAGCGGTGCAGGGAACGTCGGCCAGGATACGGTCGAAAGGGCGACCGTCCCACCAGCCCGAGGGCGTGCCCGCGTCACCGGCCACGACCTGCACCTTGCCGGGCATTGACCCCAAGCGCGCCAGGTTCTGGCGGATGCGTTCCAATCGTGCCTCGTCGCGGTCGAGCGCCACGAGCTCGATATCGGCGCACTCGAGGAGGTGCGTGGCCTTGCCGCCCGGCGCGGCGCACGCGTCGAGCACGCGCATGCCGTCCTGCGGATCGAGGATGGGTGCGGCAAGTTGCGCGCCCAGGTCCTGCACGGCAAACGCGCCAGCGGCAAACCCGGGCAACGCGGTGACGGCTCGTGGCGGGTCGACGATGATGCCTTCGGAGCCCGCCGCGGCGGCTTCCACCCCCTCCGCCGCGAATGTCGCCAGCAGCGCGTTGCGCGTTCCGGCCCGGCGATTGACGCGCAACGTGAGCGGGGGTCGCTCGTTGCCGGCCGCGAGGATTTCCTGCCAATGCCGCGGATGATCGGCCTCGACCCGGCCAATCCACCAGCGCGGATACGACCAGCGTGCGACCGGGCTCGCGTCCGCCACCTGCGCGTTCAGCGCGTCGCATTCCCGCAGGTAGCGCCGCAACATCGCATTGACCAGCGCCTTGGCCTGGGGACGCGCGATCATGCCGGCGGCCTCGACTGCGCGGTCGACGACGGCAAACGGCGGCGCATCGGTGTGATCGAGCTGGTAAAGCGCGACACAAACAAGGGTCGCGAGCAGTGGATCGGTTACGGGCCTGGTCGCCAGCGCCCTCGTCAGCGCCTCATAACGGCCCCAATGCCGCAGCGTCCCGTAAGCAAGCTCCTGCACCAGCGACCGGCCGCGCAGCGCCGAACCGTCGTCGACTGCCGCGAGCGCTGCGGGAAGCGCCATGCCGGCGAAGACGTCCCTGACGGCCCGCGCCGCTTGGCTCTGTTCGACTTGCATCGCGGGACCGGCGTCAGGCCGGCGACTGCGCGCCGAAGCGCATCCCGGCCACGACACCACGCCCCGCCGCAAACGCCGCCGCCGACATGCGCTTGCCGTTCGCGGGCTGCACTTCGCGAAGCCGCAGGACCCCTTGGCCACAGGCGACGTCGATGCCTTCCCTGCCGGCGCCAACGATGGTGCCGGCTGCCGCTGCGGTCGCGAAGGGGATAGGCTCGGCGCACCAGACCTTGACGCCTAAGTCGCCCAGCGAAGTGGCCGCGCCGGGCACAGGATCGAACGCGCGAACCTGGCGATCGATCGCCCCGGACGTCGCGGACCAGTCGATGGCCGCGTCTGCCCGCTCGACCTTGCTGGCGTAGGTTGCGCCCGTTGCGGGCTGCGGCGTCCGTTCGAGCGCACCGTCCCGCGCCAGGCGCGTCAAGACCGCCACGATCGAACGTGCGCCGGCAGCCGCCAGCTTGCCGTGCAGTGTTCCCGCCGTCTCACGGGGCGCGATGGGCACCTTGGTGAACTTGATCATGGCCCCGGTGTCGAGCCCGGCGTCCATCTGCATGATCGTGATGCCCGTGACCTCGTCGCCCGCCGCAATCGCGCGCTGGATGGGCGCCGCGCCGCGCCAGCGCGGAAGCAGCGACGCGTGAATGTTGATGCAGCCGTGCCTGGGCCAGGATAGGACCGCTGGCGGCAGGATCAACCCGTAGGCGGCGACGACCAGCACGTCGAGCGGCACGGCCAGCAGCGGCGCGCGCGCATCGTCGGTCTTGAGGGTGGCGGGCTGCAGCACCGGCAGCCCCCGCGTTTCGGCCAAGCGCTTGACCGGCGAGGACTCCGGGTGCAGGCCACGCCCCTTTGGCCGGTCGGGCTGGGTCAGGACGAGCGGGAGTTCAAAGCCAGCCGCGACGATTGCCTCGAGGGCCAGCGCGGCGAAGTCCGGCGTGCCGGCGAAGCCGACCCTCATCGCCTGCGCAAGCGGCGCAATCAACCGGCGAGCCGCTGTTTCTTGCGCTGCTTGATCTTGAGCCGTGCGCGCTTCAAAGGCGACAGGTAGTCGACGAACATCTTGCCGACGAGGTGGTCCATTTCGTGCTGCACACATACGGCGAGCATGTCCTCCGCGGTGCGCTCGAACGGTTCGCCGTGTTCGCTACGCGCACGCACGGTGACCTGCGCGGCGCGGTAGACCCTGTCGTAGTAGCCGGGAACCGACAGGCAGCCTTCTTCGCATTCGACTTCGCCGGAGGCCGCAATGATTTCGGGATTGACAAGCACTACCAGGTCGTTCTTGGCCTGCGAAACGTCGATGACGATGACGCGCTTGTGGACGTCGACCTGCGTCGCGGCCAGTCCCACGCCCGGGGCGGCGTACATCGTCTCGGCCATGTCCCGGACCAACCTGATCAGGTCCGGCGTGAAGGCGGCGACGGGCGTCGCAACTTTTTTGAGACGCGGGTCGGGGTATTCCAGTATGGGGAGTAGCGCCATAGCTTGCCAAATGCAGGTGCCGGATGCAGAATCCCTGTTAAGTCCTTATTTTACGGCGGTTTAGGACGTTGGGTTAGGACGTCAGCACGGACCGACCAAAAAGGAAGAGCCGTTATGGTTCAACAGTTTACCACAGCGAGGCACCTGCTCGCGGCCGTCGCCGCGGCGGGCATGCTTGCGTTCGGCCCGGTCGCCGGCGCCCAGAATCCGCAGAATCTCCAGGTCGCGGACAAGGCCCCGTCGAGCTATACGGTGCAAAAAGGCGACACGCTCTGGGGCATCTCCGGCAAGTTCCTCAAGGATCCATGGCGCTGGCCCGATATCTGGCGGTTGAACCGCGAGCAGATCAAGAACCCGCACCTCATCTACCCGGGCGACGTCGTCCGGCTCGACTATGTCGACGGGCAGCCGCAGTTGTCGCTGACGCGCAATGGCGTTCGCGTTTCGCCGTCGACGCGCGCGTCGGCACTCGATGTCGACGTCATCCCCTCCATCCCGCCTGGCGACCTCGAGCCGTACCTGTCGAAAAACATTATCACTGGTCCTAACGGTCTGGCTGGCGTGGCTGAAATCCTGTCGGGACGCAACCCGCAGCGCATGGTCCGCGGCCGCGGCGACATCATCTACGTCGCGGGCCTCGATCCCAAGGCGGGAGACTTTTGGTACATCTATCGCCCGGGCCCGCCGGTCACCACGTTCGACGGCAACAACGTGTTGGGCTACGAAAGCAAGTTCATCGGCACGGCCCGTGTCGAGAAATTCGGCGAACTGGCTACCGTCCGCATCGAGTCCGCCGACCTCGAAGTCCTGATCGGGGACCGGCTGCTGCCCGCGCCGCGCGAGACCGTCATGAATTACGTGCCGCGCGCTCCGGACACGGCCATCGACGCGCGCATCCTGACCGTCCCCTTTAGCAACACCGAGACGGGGCGCGGCTACGTCGTGACCCTCGACAAGGGCACCGCGGATGGGCTGCAGCCCGGCAACGTGCTGGCGGTGTACCGCAGCGTCGAACCCATCGTCGATCCCCGTGCAAACAAGCAGCAATCGACGATCCTGCGCTTTCTCGATCCAACCACGATCTTCACGCCGGCAGTGCTGGTCGCGCCGGCGGACGAGCGCACCGGTCTCATGTTCGTATTCCGCACGTTCGATAATGCGTCGTACGCGGTGCTGCTCAACACGACCGATCCCGTACGGCCCGGCGACTACGCCCGCACGCCGTAGGCCGCGCATCATCGGCCGTTAGTCCAATTCCGGCCGGCCTTCGCCGCCGTTCATCCTTTGCCCATGTCCGTCGCCGCCTCGACCCCGGAGGCCTGGGCGACGCTGTCGCTCAAGGCCCTGCCTCACCAAGCGCTCGTCGCGCTGTTGCGCGCATTCGGCGATCCCGCATCGGTGCTGGCCGCGACGCGCGCGCAGCTCGCTCTCGTGGTCCCGGAGGTCGTCGCGGCGCGCATACAGGCGCCGGTGCCGCCCGAAGCCCTGGCGTCCACGCGCGAATGGCTCGCCGACCCCGCTCATGTGATCGTCGCCTGGGACGATCCGGACTATCCTCGCGCGCTGCTCGACCTGGGCTACTCGCCCCCGGCGCTGTTCTTCGTCGGACGCCGAGAACTGCTCAACCGCCCGGCGCTCGCGATCGTCGGCAGTCGCAACGCCACCACGCAGGGGGCAGAGAATGCGCGCGCGTTCGCGCAGGCACTGTCGCAGGCGGGCCTGACGATCGTGTCCGGCCTCGCGGTCGGCATCGATGCCGCCGCGCATCGGGGCGCCATGGCGGGCGAGGGCTCGACCTTGGCCGTCGTCGGCACCGGCCTCGATCGGGTGTACCCGGCGAGCAATCGCGATCTCGCGCACAGAATCGCAGCGCACGGCGGCCTCCTGTCCGAATTTCCGCCGGGCACGCCACCCAAGGAAAGGAACTTTCCCCGCCGCAACCGCCTGATCAGCGGACTCTCGCGCGGCGTCCTGGTGGTGGAGGCCGCGTTGTCTTCGGGGTCGTTGATCACCGCGCGCTATGCGGGCGATCAGGGGCGCGAGGTCTTCGCCATTCCGGGGTCGATTCATTCGCCGCTGTCCAAGGGCTGCCACAAGCTGATCCGCGATGGTGCCAAGCTGGTCGAAAAAGCGGCGGACATCCTCGAGGAACTGGGCATGTCGGGGGGCGTGGCGAGCACGGTGACGCGCGAAGTGGCCCCGCTGCTCGCCGGCGAGGGCGCACTCCTCGACGCACTGGGCGGCGATTCCGCCGACATTGATACGCTGGCCTTGCGCACGGCGATGGCCCCGGACCTCATCGTGGCCGTGCTCACCAACCTCGAGCTGGCAGGGCGGGTGGCGGCGCTTCCGGGCGGGCTTTGGCAGCGCCTGCATCGCGGATGAACGCAGCGCTCCCTCGCGTGCGCGGGCGCGCGCCTCGCGCACGCGCGCGCGTTGGGCTACCTTGGAAACACGTTTTCTTGCCGCCGTCATCCCGGCCCGGTTAGTATCGGCGTCCCTTTGCCCCGGCTTCCCCGGTCGCTTGCGACCTTCCACCAAGCCACTTAAACCCTTGTCCAAGACGCTCATCATTGCCGAAAAGCCCTCCGTCGCCTCCGATATAACGAAGGCGCTGGGCGGTTTCACCAAGCACGACGACTACTTCGAGAGTGACAAGCACGTCGTATCGTCGGCCGTGGGGCACCTGCTCGAGATCGGCATGCCGGAGGAGGAGGAGGTCAAGCGCGGCAAATGGACGTTCGCGCACCTCCCGGCGCTTCCGTCCAAGTTCGCGCTGAAGCCCATTGAGAAGAACGAAGGCCGTCTCAAGACACTGCTGAAGTTGATCAAGCGCAAGGACGTCACCGCGCTCATCAACGCATGCGACGCCGGACGCGAAGGCGAGCTGATCTTCCGCTACATCGTCCAGTACGCCAAATCCGGCAAGCCCATTAAACGCCTTTGGCTGCAGTCGATGACGGCAGCGGCGATCAAGGACGGCTTCGGACAACTGCGCAGTGACGAGACGATGCTGCCGCTGGCCGATGCAGCGGTCTGCCGCTCCGAGTCCGACTGGCTGGTCGGCATCAATGGCACGCGGGCGATGACTGCGTTCAATTCCAAATCCGGCGGGTTCCAGCTGACCACCGTCGGGCGCGTTCAGACGCCGACGCTGGCCATCCTGGTCGAGCGCGAGGAAAAGATCCGCGCTTTCCAGCCGCGCAACTACTGGGAGCTGCTCGGCACGTTCCGCGCAGCGAGCGGCGAATACACGGGCCGGTGGTTCGACGAGAAATGGAAGAAGGTCGACGACGACCCGGACGCCCGCGCAGAACGTTTGTGGGAGGAGGCGCCCGCGCGCGCCATTGCCGACCGCACGGCCGGCAAGCCGGGGCTGGTCACAGAGGAGTCGAAGCCGTCGACGCAGGGCGCGCCGCTGCTCTACGACCTGACCAGCCTGCAGCGAGAAGCCAACGGCCGTTTCGGCTTCTCCGCGCGCACGACGCTGTCGCTCGCCCAGGCGCTGTACGAGAAGCACAAGGTGCTGACTTATCCGCGTACCGACGCGCGCGCGCTGCCGGAAGACTACATCGGCACCGTGATGGCCACGATGGAGGTGCTGGGCGAGACCAACGCCTTCGGCGGCTTCGCGCGCGAGATCCTGAAGCGGAAATGGGTTCGGCCCAACAAGCGCATCTTCGACAACTCGAAGATCTCCGACCACTTCGCGATCATTCCCACGCTCGCGCGGCCGAAAAGCCTGAACGAGATCGAGGGGAAGCTCTACGACCTCGTCGTGCGCCGCTTCCTCGCCGTGTTCTATCCGCCGGCGGAATTCACGCTCACCACGCGGATTACACGCGTGGAGAAGGAGCCATTCAAGACCGAGGGCAAGGTGCTGGTGTCGCCGGGCTGGCTCGCCGTCTATGGCAAGGAAGCACAGGGGGACGAAGCCACGCTCGCGCAGGTCAAGCCCGACGAAGTCGTCGCGACGGAAAGTGTCGATGTCGTCGCGCTCGTCACGCGCCCGCCGCCGCGGTTGAACGAGGCGACGCTGCTCTCCGCCATGGAAGGCGCGGGCAAGCTGATCGAGGACGACGAGCTGCGCGAAGCGATGCGCGAGAAGGGCCTGGGGACGCCGGCCACGCGTGCGTCGATCATCGAAGGCCTGATCGCCGAGCGATACATCTACCGCGAAGGCAAGGAGCTCGTCCCCACCGCCAAGGCGTTTTCGCTGATGACGTTGCTGCACGGCCTGGGCATACCGGAACTGTTTTCGCCCGAACTCACCGCCGAGTGGGAATTCAAGCTGGCACAGATGGAGCACGGCAAGCTGGGCCGCGACGAGTTCATGCGCGAGATCGTCGCGATGACCGAGCGCATCGTCGGCCAGGCGAAGGGCTACGAAAGCGACACGATCCCGGGCGATTTCGCGACGCTCGCCAATCCGTGCCCGAAGTGCGGTATCGGCGAAGTGCACGAGAAGTACAAGAAATTCCAATGCACTAATCCGGCGTGCGACTTTGCGTTCTGGAAGATCCTGGGCGGCCGGCAGCTTGAGCCGCACGAGGCCGACGCGCTGATCAAGGACCGCGAGATTGGCCCGCTCGAGGGATTCCGCAGCAAGATGGGCCGACCATTCTCGGCCAAGCTGAAGCTGACGGACGCCAACGAAGTCACGTTCGACTTCGGCAACGATCTCGGCACCGAGGACGGCGAGGTGCCGGACTTTTCGGCGCAGACGCCGCTGGGCACCTGTCCCAAGTGCGCGTCGCGCGTGTTCGAGCTGCCCAATGCCTACGTGTGCGAGAAGGCCGTCGGCCTGGAGAAGACCTGCGACTTCCGCTCCGGCCGGATGATCCTGCAGCGCGGAATCGAGCGCGCGCAGATGGAAAAATTGCTGGCGACGAAGAAGACCGACCTGCTGCAGTTCGTATCGTCGCGCACACGGCGGCCGTTCCAGGCATTCCTGGTGGTACAAAATGACGGCAAGGTCGGCTTCGAGTTCGAAGCCAAGGACCCGACCAAGGCGCGCGCGCGGGGAGGCCGCACGTCCACCCCGTTGAAGGTCCTGGGCGACCACCCCAAGACCAAGGCGCCTGTCGAATTGCACAGCGGAAAGTACGGTCCCTACGTCAAGCACGGCGCCATCAACGCGACACTGCCCGACAGCGATAGGGCCGATACGCTGACGCTCGAGGAGGCGCTGGAGATTCTCGCCGCCAAGACGGGCAAGCCGACCGGCGGGAAACCAAAGCGCGCCGCCAAGACGCCGGTGAAGACGGCGGCGAAGACGGCAGATGTGCCATCCGCCAGGACCGCCGCCAAAAAACCCGCGGCCAGGAAACCTGCTGCGAAGAAACCGGCTGCCAAGAAGCCCGCGGCCAAGAAGACCTAGCCGAATTTGATTCCCTGCGCCAGCGGGAGTTCGCGACTCCAATTGATCGTGTTGGTTTGCCGGCGCATGTAGGCCTGCCACGCGTCCGAGCCGGATTCGCGGCCGCCGCCGGTTTCCTTCTCGCCGCCGAACGCGCCGCCGATTTCCGCGCCCGACGTGCCGATGTTGACGTTGGCAATGCCACAATCGCTGCCGCCCGCCGCAAGGAACGCCTCGGCCGTGCGCATGCTGAGCGTGAACACCGCGCTCGACAGGCCCTGCGGCACGCCGTTGTTGAGCGCGATCGCCTCGTCCACGGTCCTGAAGGTCATCACATACAGGATCGGCGCGAAGGTTTCGCGTTGGACGCACGGCCACTCGTTGCGCGCGTTCGCGACGATCGCCGGCTCGACCCAGTGGCCCGGCCCGGGCAGCACGCGGCCGCCGCAAATCAGCGTGCCACCTGATTTCGTCGCGTCCGCGATCGCCTCGACATAGTTGGCGACTGCCGCGGCGTCGATCAGCGGCCCCATCAACGTCGTCGGTTTCAGCGGGTCGCCAATGCGCACCTGCGCGTAAGCGATCTGCAAGCGCGCAAGAACCTGCTCGACGCGGGATTCGTGCACGATCAGCCGACGCGTCGTCGTACAGCGCTGTCCCGCGGTGCCCACCGCGCCGAACACGACGGCGGGAACCACCAGGTCGAGGTCCGCGTCCTCCGCGACAATGATCGCGTTGTTGCCGGCGCATTCGAGCAGTGACTTGCCGAAGCGCGCGGCCACCGTGGTCGCGATGTCGCGGCCGACGGCGGACGAACCCGTGAACGAGACCAGCGCGATCCGCGGATCCGCGACCAGCGCACGCGAACCGGCGTTGTCGGCGATGGCCAGCGCGAAGATCGACGGCAGCGACTGTTCCGCCATCACTCGATTGGCCAGCGACTGCACGGCGAGCGCCGTCAGCGGCGTCTTCGGGGACGGCTTCCACAACGTGGCGTTGCCGCAGATTGCGGCCAGCATCGCGTTCCATGCCCAGACGGCCACCGGAAAGTTGAACGCCGAGATCACGCCGACGACGCCCAGCGGATGCCACTGCTCGTACATCCGGTGCGCCGCGCGTTCGGAATGCATCGTCTTGCCGTAAAGCATCCGCGATTGGCCGACAGCGAAATCGGCGATGTCGATCATCTCCTGCACCTCGCCGTCGCCCTCCGCCTTGATCTTGCCGTTCTCCAGCGACACCAGCGTGCCCAGCGCATCCTTGTGCTCACGCAGCAGGTTGCCGAAACGGCGTACCGCGTCGCCGCGGCGCGGCGCCGGGACATCGCGCCATGCGTGCGCGGCAATGGTTGCCGCGGCGATCACCGCAGTCAGGTCGTCGGCGATGGCAAGACTCACGCGCGCCAGCGGGCGGTCGTTGGCCGGATTGGACGACACGACGATCGCGCCGCCACCGCGCCACTGGCCGGGTCCCAGGCACACGCCGGGATTGTCGGCACCGATGCCGAAGCGTTCGAACAATTCGCGCTGCTGGTTCTGGTCCATGGGGTCGTTCCGTATTCGAGGTCCGGTTAGTTTACCGATTCGGCACTGCGCCGCGTCGAAGAGGAGAGTACGCGCGTGACCTCCCGCCTGCGATAATAAATCGTCGGCGCAATGCGCCGGACCGAGATGCTTGCAGACGCCATCGCCACCCGGCGCGCCTTTTCCCAGGAGAGGAAACAATACATGTCCAGTAATCGCTTGCCGTACCTTACGCTGTGTTGGCTGCTTGTCTTCGCGCTGGCAACTGTCGCGTTTCCCGCTACGGCGCAGTCGCCCGCGTACCCGGACCGCACGATCAAGATCGTCGTTCCCTATGCTGCCGGAGGCGCCGTCGACATCGTCGCGCGCATCGTCGGCCAGGCGCTCGCCGAACAGTTGAAGCAACCAGTCATCGTCGACAATCGGCCCGGCGCGAGCGCCAACATCGGCATGGAATTGGTCGCCAAGAGCGCGCCCGACGGCTACACGCTGCTGATGGCTTCCAACGGGCTCACGACCAACATGGCGCTGTTTCCCACATTGTCTTTCGACGGCCGCAGGGATTTCGCGCCCATCGCGCGCATCGGCTATGCGCCGCTGGTGATCGTCGTACCGACCGCATTCCAGGCCAAATCGCTGAAGGATCTGATCGCGATGGCCAAGGCCAAGCCGGGCGACCTGAGCTATGGCAGCGCCGGCAACGGCAGTTCCGGGCATCTCGCCGGCGAGTTGCTGAAAGCGTCCGCCGGGATCGACGTGCTGCACGTCCCGTACAAGGGCGGCGCGCCGGCCATCACGGACCTGCTCGGCGAACGTCTGTCTTTCATGCCAATCAATCCGCTGGAAGTGATGCCTCACGTCCAGGCGGGCAAGCTGCGCGTGCTCGCCGTCGGCAGCGACAAGCGATTCCTGTTGCTGCCGGACGTGCCGACGGCGATCGAGGCCGGGGTTGCCGGCTTCGAAGCGAGCGTGTGGTGGGGACTGGTCGCCCCGGCGAAGACGCCTCCCGACATCGTGGCGCGGCTGAACGCTGAAACCAACAAGGCGCTGCATGACCCCGCGATCGCCAAGAAACTCGCTGATCTCGGTGTCGTGACGACGCCGGGGACCTCCGCTGATTTCGCCAGCTTCATTGCGAAGCAGACCGAGGTCTGGTCCGCCGTCATCAAGAAGGCGGGCATTCGGCCGGACTGAGTTCCGTCCGGAATCATCGGCGCGCTACGACGCCACGGCTTGCGCAATCAACTCGTAGGAGCGATGCCGCACCGCCGGATCGTGGGTCCAGGTATTGATGACGATTTCGTCGAGGCCGAACGTCGCTGCGAGATCCCGCAGCTTCGCCGCCACCTGATCGGCATTGCCTACGATGGCGCGCTCCCGGAGACGCTGGATGATCGCGCGCTCCGCATCGGTGTACGAATGTGCCGCCGCCTCCTCCGGTGACACGAGCGGCGTTCGCAGCCCCTTCTCGAATCCCACGCGCCAGTGCTCGCGCGTCATCATCAGGTGTCGCGCCTCGGCCTCGGTATCGGCCGCCAGCGCCCACACGCAGATGGTCGCCAATGGCCGGTCGTGAAGCGCGCTGGGGCGGAAGTTGCGCCGGTAGAGCGCGAGCGCTTCGTCGGTTCCGCGCCCGTCGGTGAAGAAATATGCGTACGCATAGGGCAGTCCGAAGTGCGCCGCGAGCTGCGCGCCGTAATCGGAACTGCCGAGGATCCATATCTGCGGCGTCGTCGGTCCCTGCGGATGCGCACGGATCTCGCGGAACGGGTGACCGGCAGGCAACGGCTCGCCACGCAGCCAGTAGCCTAACTCCAGTACCTGGTTGGGAAAGTTCTCCGCGGCGTTCGGATCGGGATTGAGCGCCCTCGCCGTCATCCGGTCGGAGCCGGGCGCGCGGCCAACGCCGATGTCGATGCGACCCGGCGCGATCGCTTCCAGCACGCGGAACTGCTCGGCGACCTTGAACGTGGAGTAATGCGGAAGCATGACGCCGGCGCTGCCGATGCGGATGCGTTGCGTGGTCGCCGCGATGGCGGCCATCAGCACCTCTGGCGCCGTGCCGACGATGCTCGCGCTGTTGTGGTGCTCCGAGACCCAGTAGCGATGGTAGCCGAGCGCGTCGCAATGCTTTGCCAGAGCGAGCGACTCGCGGATGGCGTGATCCTGCGTCCTGTCCCCCGCGGCGGGGGACTGGTCCAGGACCGAGAGCGTGAGGGCATTCGACATGACCGATATTGTCGCCCAGGATAGCCGGGTGGTGACGCGTCGCCAACGTGACAACTGAAAATACGCGGCCTTGGCGCAGCGATTACGGCGCCCTCGCTCCGTCGAATCGAAAGACCGGCTTCTCGACACAAAAGCTCGCGAATGGCCGTTGAAGCCGTCGCCACCAAAGGTGCTCCGACTCGCCTTCATGCCCGTTTGATCTTCGTCAACTGGTCCAAGAATTGGCTATTACTCCGCCCTCCCGCCGATTGAGTTTGCAGTACTCTTTCTTGGCGATTCATGAGCGCCCATCGGTCTGTGAACACGCCAATTCAGCGAATCGAGGGCGTCGAATGCATTCAATGATTGGATTTGCTCAAACAATCGGATAGGACAGGTCCTCATGAATGCCATACGCCAGGCTCTCGCTGCAGCGATTGTCATGGGATCGTTGGTCGTCCACCCGAGTCAGGCTTTGGGAGCCGACGGCACGGAGCCCGCTCCGGAGAGGGTAGAGCGGGCGCTCATCGCCAATCTCAAGTCGCAATTGGTCTATGGCTCATTCAAGGACAGTCTTGCACTGGAGCGCTCGAGCTCCAGCCAGACGCTAATCGCCAACAACGTCCGCTATCACACGGGTTTTTTCTCTTCGCCGTCCGGCGACATTTCGTCCGCGGTCAAGGAAAGATGCGCCGTACTTGGCGGCACCTACGCGGCCGGTGGAGACGAAATCAGCATGGGATCGTTGCTGATCTCCCGCGAAGACAACGGTCGATGGGTATCCAAAGACGTGGTAGTGAGTCCGGGCAACAAAGTCCAGACGCACGGCTGTGATAAGGACGGCCTCCCCGTCATCCAGGCGATCCTGTCGTACAAGGGCTCGCGCACTGCTGGCGGTAACGTCTTCTCCGCAGACTTCTATGACCTCCGTGTCACGGAGAAGACAAGCGACTTTGCGTCACCAGATGACCGCAAAAAGTATCTGGCAAACGCCGCCGCCATGGGCAGCAAGACCGCTAGCAAGGAATTTGCAGCTATTGCCGCCGAGGAAAGAGTGGAGCGCGATCGTCAGCAGCAGACCAAGGACATTCGGGCGGCCGAGGATAAGGCCAAAAGCGAGGCCGAGCGAGCTGCGGCGGAATCGGTGCGCTTGCAAGCTCTTGCGGCGCGCTTGCCTGCGTTCCGGACGGGACTGAAAATCGGTGACGACACGAGTTGCGGCCTCGTAATAGAGGTCAAGCAACCCATCGCCCAGATTCAAATGTCCTCGGCAGTGCAGTGGATGAAAGTGAGCGAATTGCTTCCCCCTGGTGAACCGTGCGTTGCTTCTGCGGGAGCCGGCCCGACTCTGGCGCGTGTAGCGCCTCCCAGCTCTCCGGCACCGGAACGAACCGCGCTACGTGCATGTCGCGTTGATCGCAAGGATGCTTTCAAGGCGAGCCCCTACACCACTTGTGTTACTGGCAACGCGAAGTGGACGTTTGCGCAAATTCGCTCGCGATGCGAGAAGATGGCCGACAACGAGATGGCCCGCAACGGTTCGCGCCCTGCCATCACGGATCTTCCTGAATGTCTGCCCGCGGACGCGATCTGCGAGTATCGTGACGGCGTGCAGGCCGGTATTACGGACGCCCTGATCGGTGCTTCTCAGGGAGTCCTGATGGTTTTCAACAAGCTCTGCGAAACATCGCTTGGCGTAACGAATACCAGGTCAACACGGTAACTTGTCCTCGCATCCCACCGATCGATCATTCAGCAGATAAAAGGCTCCGAACCGGGGCCTTTTATCATTCAGGAGCCGACGTCGCCGACGTCAGACGTCGAGGTTGCGCACGCCCAGTGCGTTGGACTCGATGAACGCACGCCGCGGCTCGACCTGCTCGCCCATCAGCGTGGAGAAGATTTCCTCCGACGTGATCGCGTCCTCGATCTGCACGCGCAGCAGGCGGCGCACCTTGGGGTCCATCGTGGTCTCCCACAGCTGGCCCGGGTTCATTTCGCCCAGTCCTTTGTAGCGCTGGATCGTCGTGCTGTTGCGCGCCTCGTCCAGCAGCCAGTCGAGCGCGTCCTTGAACGACTTGATGGCCAGTTGCTTTTCACCACGCCGGATGGTGGCGCCCGCATGTACGAGCCCCTGCAGCACGTCGGCGGCGGCGCGGATCTGCGCGGCGTCGCCGCTCGCGAGGAAGTCGCCGTCGACGGCGGTGACGTGCGGCGTGCCGTGGTGGATGCGGACGATGACCAGGCGGCGCGTCTCGGTCGGGGCATCGTAGCGCGCCTCGACGGTGACATCGCCGTCGCCGATCGCCTTCTGCAGCGCCTGCGCGCTTGCCTGAGCGGAAGCCTCGGACGACAGATCGACGCGCACGCCGTTCAGCATGGCGTGCAGCGCCTGCGGATCGGTGCGGCGCGCGACGCGATCGATGACCGCTTCGGCCAGCAGGAACTCTCGCGCGACGTTGGCGAATGATTCCGCGCCGAGCGGCGGCTGCCCCGTGCCGGGCGTCAGCTCGGCGCCCTTCAGCGCGAACTTGAGCAGGTGCTGCTTCAGTTCGTGGTCGTCCTTCAGGTACACCTCTTCCTTGCCCTGCTTGGCCTTGTACAGCGGCGGCTGCGCGATGTAGATGTGGCCGCGCTCGACCAGCTCGGGCATCTGCCGGTAGAAGAACGTCAGTAGCAGCGTGCGAATGTGCGAGCCGTCGACATCCGCGTCGGTCATGATGATGATGCGGTGATAGCGCAGCTTGTCGGCGTTGAAGGCGTCCTTGTCTTCCTTTTCGTCCTTGTCGCCGGCCGGCTTGCCGAAGCCCGTGCCCAGCGCCGTGATGAGCGTGACGATCTCCTGCGAGGACACGAGCTTCTCGAACCGCGCGCGCTCGACGTTGAGGATCTTGCCGCGCAGCGGGAGGATCGCCTGGAACTTGCGGTCGCGACCCTGCTTGGCCGAGCCGCCGGCGGAATCGCCCTCGACCAGGTAGATTTCGCACAACGCCGGATCGCGTTCCTGGCAGTCCGCCAGCTTGCCCGGCAGACCCATGCCGTCCAGCACGCCCTTGCGGCGCGTGAGGTCGCGGGCCTTGCGCGCGGCCTCTCGCGCGCGCGCCGCGTCGACGATCTTGCCGCAGATGATCTTGGCGTCCGCCGGTTGCTCCAGCAGGAACTCGGACAGCTTGGCCGACACCACTTCCTGCACGATCGGCTGGACTTCTGACGATACGAGCTTGTCCTTGGTTTGCGAGGAGAACTTGGGTTCGGGCACCTTGACGGACAGCACACAGGTCAGGCCCTCACGCATGTCGTCGCCGGTGGTTTCGACCTTGGCCTTCTTCGCGACCTCTTCCTTCTCGATGTAGCTGTTGAGCGTGCGCGTCATCGCCTGGCGCAGGCCGGTCAAGTGGGTGCCGCCGTCGCGTTGCGGGATGTTGTTGGTGAAGCACTGCACGCTCTCGGCATACGAGTCG
>Ga0302321_100000886_pt1 | contig 25974 bp, 22 predicted proteins | sample Fen_T0_1_FD_202505 | JGI IMG/M metagenome (GOLD analysis project Ga0302321, IMG submission 202505) | Peat permafrost microbial communities from Stordalen Mire near Abisko, Sweden - Fen_T0_1 | ecosystem: Environmental > Terrestrial > Soil > Wetlands > Permafrost | place: Sweden: Abisko...
GCGGTGGACACCCTTGCCTTAAGCTAATGGTTGGCAACTGATAGCCCCCATAACGGACTTCAACCGTCAAATATACTCGCCATGCTCGGCGCACAAAAAAACAGACCGGTTCGCGAGAATCGGTCTGTTTGCTTTTATGATACTATGGTTCTGAGTCAGTTTACTTCCATCTACCCGATTTGCCTTTCGCTGTTGAGCGTCCGAAGGTAAGGATATAGAAAGATACCAGTGGTAAAAACATGTCGAATATCGGTAGGGTAAAGATATACTTCCGTCCGCCGAAATGTTTCGAGGTGGAGTTGATAATACAGAGCTGAATGATATAGCGGGTCAGGAATACTACTCCGGCCACAATCATCGTAATCAGGTTGCCAAGAATCAGTGTTGCTATAAACGCAGCATAGAATAGTCCGCGCGTAACAGGCTCCAATGCCAACCGAAAGCGACTTGCCTTGCTGTAAAATGTAGACACAGACAGGTGACGTTCTTTTTGAATAAACCAGTCTTTGTAGTTTCTGTTGGGTTCCGACCAGGTGATGCTGTCGGGTGCAATTTCCACACGCGTATTGGTATTCGTACTGGCTTTGTTTACAATCAGGTCATCATCGCCCGAGCGCAAGTGCAAGGTAGACGCAAAACCGCGTTGTGCAAAGAATGTCTCCTTGCGATACGCCAGATTACGACCCACACCCATGTAAGGTTTGCCTGTCAGCGCCATTCCCATATATTGCATGGCCACCAAAAGCGTGTCGTACGTAATCAGTTTATTAATAAAACCCTTCTTTTTGAAGTAGGCACCGTAACCGAGCACAAACTCCGTTTCGGGTGTAAAGTTACGCGCCATGCGTGCTATCCATATTTTGTCTTCGGGCATGCAATCGGCATCCGTAAAGAGCAACCAATCGTTTTTTGCCGCTTTGATGCCCAAGGTCAGTCCAAGCTTCTTGGTGCTTAAGTTGTTGGCACCCACGGGTACAAAGGTGGTACGTAGGTTTGAATATTCTTTACACAGGTCTTTGAGCAACTCATCCGTTGCGTCGGTAGAGCCGTCGTTGATCACAATCACCTCGAAGTCGGGATACTCCTGCGAAAGCACCAACGGGAGAAACTGACGCAAATTGTCAGACTCGTCCTTAGCACAAATAATGACCGAAACAGGTGGCTGCTCATCGGCAAACTCCACGCTGTCATTTTTAATTCTCCTACGGTGGCGCAATATGCCATTCAGATATCGAAAATAAAAAAACAGCTGATGAATGAAAGCCAACAGCAGTAAGCCGAAAACAATCAATTCTGCCAACGAAAATTCAAAACTGTAAAGTTCTATCATATATTAATTATAAAGCTCCACATCCCCCGAAGGGGACCTGGAGTTATTGCTGTATTGCTACTTAGTTTTTATCCCGACATACGGGAAAAGGGGTCATTTCAATTGATCAGAAGTATAACCTTTTGGCAATTTGCGAAGGTTATATTGCGAAGCCATAATTTCGCCATAAGCACCTGCCGAACGGATAGCAATGATGTCGCCGCGTTTGGTTTGGTTCAGGTTGAATTCTTTGGCAAAAGTATCCGACGATTCGCAGATAGGTCCTACAATATCGTAAGGTTCCATAGCTGCATCCGAGCTTAAGTTTTCGATAAGGTGATAAGCCTGGTACAAAGCCGGACGGATCAAATCGGTGAAACCTGCATCAAGAATGGCGAATTTCTTCGAAGTACCTTCTTTTATATACAATACTTTAGAGATAAGACTACCGCATTGCGCTACCACTGCACGTCCTAATTCGAAGTGTAGGGTTTGGTTGGGACGAAGCACCAAATGATCGCGGAAGATTTTGAAATAAGCTTCGAAATCAGGGATAGGGAAATGATTCGGGTGTTCATAGTTAATACCCAATCCACCACCTACATTGATATGTTGAAGTGAAATGTTGCGGGCAACAAAATAGTCTTGAATTTCATTCACACGTACGCACAAGCCCTGGAAAGAAGTCATGTCGGTGATTTGAGATCCAATGTGGAAGTGAATTCCAATCAATTGTACGTTAGCAAGCGTTGGGAAAAGATCCACCACTTTGTCCAACTCCGACATGTTGATGCCAAACTTGTTTTCGCTTAGTCCGGTGGTGATATAATGGTGCGTATTGGCACTTACATTTGGGTTGATACGCAATGCAACTTTAGCGACTTTGCCTTTGGCAGCTGCCAGTTCGTTGATCACTTCCAATTCAGGGATAGACTCCACGTTGAAACAGAAAATTTCATTGTCCAGACCCAAGTTGATTTCCCAGTCGGCTTTACCCACACCGGCAAAAACAACTTTCGAAGGTGCAATGCCTGCTTTGATAGCTGCTTCTACTTCGCCACCGCTTACGCAGTCGGCTCCTAAGCCTGCATCTTTAATCACTGCCAATACACTTTCGTTTACATTCGCTTTCATGGCATAATGCACGTGAAAGTCCGATTTTTTCGATTGCAGATTCACCTCATCAAGGGTGGTGCGCAATACGTCTAAATCATAATAATAAAAAGGAGTTTGAATATCCTGAAATTTATCTGTTGGGTAGTTTGCTTTAATCATGTTGTTTTTGATATATAATAAGAACCGATGCCAGTGTTTACTAGCATCGGTTTCTCAAGTTATTTTTTTTAGTTGAATAACGATTCACTCAATGCATTCAATGCTCGTTTCTTGTCAGTAGCATTTATCAGGAAGGAGATATTGTAGTTACTTCCACCATACGAAACCATTCTGACTGGAATATCTTTCAGTGCACTTACCACTTTTGCCTGGAAACCTACGTTTTCGTAAGGCATATCGCCTACCACGCAAATAATCACCATGTCCTTGTCAACAGTAACGGTACCAAATTTCTTCAGGTCGTTTACAATCTCGTCCAGACGTTTTGAATTATCAATAGAAACCGAAACACCCACTTCGGAAGTCGTTACCATGTCGATAGACGTTTGATAAGATTCGAAGATTTCAAATACCTTACGCAAAAATCCGTGTGCTAACAGCATACGTCCCGATTTGATTTTGATAGCAGTGATACCATCTTTTGCTGCCACTGCTTCAATCTTACCTCTGTTTATCTGAGTAGAAATAAGCGTTCCGGCTGCTTTGGGTTCCATGGTGTTCAGCAATCGAACAGGAATATTGTTCAGTTTAGCAGGAAGAATACAGGTTGGGTGAAGAATTTTTGCTCCGAAATAGGCCAACTCGGCAGCTTCTTCGAAATGCAATACCGGAACCGGTTTTGTGCCTTCCACAATACGTGGATCGTTATTGTGCATACCGTCAATGTCTGTCCAAATCTGAATTTCATCTGCAAGTACCGCTGCACCAATCAATGAAGCAGAGTAATCGCTACCACCACGTTGCAGGTTGTCTATTTCGCCATAGATATTACGGCAAATAAATCCTTGTGTAATGTAAATAGTTTTATCGGGTTGCGCTTCAAGTTGAAGAGCCAAATTCTCAGCTATATAATTGGTATCCGGTTCTGCGTTTTTATCAATACGCATATAGTCCAATGCAGGAAGCAATGCGCTGTTTTCGCCTTTTTCCTTCAAGTACAATTGAAAAATGGTAGTCGACAATAATTCGCCTTCAGCCAAAATTGCTTTTTCTTCGAACAGTGTGAATACAGCTTTCGAGAATGAACGAAGATAGTCAAAGTGCGATTTCAACACCTGTTTACCTTCTGCTTTGTATTCGGCCGTGCTGTATAACTCATCAATTACATCGAAATATTTATGTTCCAATGAATTGATGCGCTCCAATGCACCTGCTCTGTTGTTTTTATATAGGTAATCCGAGATTTCAACCAAGCTGTTGGTAGTTCCGGACATCGCAGATAAAACCACAATTTTTTGTTCGCCATCACAAATCAACTTAGCAACATCTTTCATGCGAGCGGCTGAACCTACGGATGTCCCACCGAATTTTAATACTTTCATTTCTTTGGTGTTATATTGTAATTAAACTATATATAATTGAGCACAAAAGTAATATTATTTTCTCAATAATTTCCATCCGCTATTTCGATAATTTGTTTTACATTTGCAAATAAATGCACTTACTCATGATAAAAAGAATAGTTTTTGTATTCTTATCAATTTTCTGCTTCTCTGTTTACGCCCATAGCATAGATGCGTGGATTCGGATTAACCAGTTGGGTTACTTGCCGAATGCACCCAAGAAAGCTGTATTCATGAGCGAAAGCGCACAAAGCGTCACCCAGTTCTCTATCTACGATGCCCTAACGAACAAAGAGTTAGCTACATTATCTACCGCCATCAAGTGGGGACGTTTTCAATCTTTCAAAAGCACTTACATTCTCGATTTTTCTTCTTTCAAACTTCAGGGAGCCTTTTATATCAAAGCGGGATTGATTTATTCGCCTACAATTTACATAAACAACAATATTTATTTAGGAAGTGCAGATTTCTTACTGAACTACATGCGCGAGCAACGCTGTGGTTACAATCCGACGCTTAAAGTAAACTGCCATCAGGGTGAAAGCTACGAAATATCTGAAGAAGTAAAACAACAGGAATCTGTCAGTCAGCCTGCCACCGGTACCCGATCCTCCCGAAGAGCAACTCCCGTCTCCTCTCAGGAGCCTTCCATTAGACAAGTAGATGTGAGAGGCGGATGGCACAATGCTTCGGACTTTTTACAATATGGCTCTACCTCCGCTACTGCCGTTTATCAACTGCTGTTTGCCTACCAAATGAATCCAACCGCTTTTGCCGATAAGTACGATGCAGAAGGTAATCCGGCGAAAAATGGTATTCCTGACATTTTGGATGAAGCTAAATGGGGACTGAACTGGCTGTTGAAAATGTATCCTCAAAAGGATGTGCTGTATCACCAGATATCCGACGACCGCGATCGACTTTCATTTCATTTGTCGGCAAAGGATATGGATAAAAACGACAAACTAAACGCTGCTCGTCCGGTATTCCGCGCTACCGGTAAGCCGCAGGGTTTGTTCAATATCAAAAACAGAAGTACAGGTATCGCCTCCATTGCCGGTAAATATTCATCTGCCTTTGGTTTAGGGGCTGAACTGCTGCGTAAACAGTTTCCCTCCTTTGCCGACAGCCTGAATGCGAAAGCCGTTGAAGTCTATCAATATGGCAGAAAGCATCCCGGCGTCTGTCAATCGGTGCCCGGCGTTATGGCAAACTTTATCGAGGAAGATAACTGGGCTGATGATATGGAATTAGCAGCCACCCAACTTTACCGACTGAGTTACGACGGAGAATACCTGAAACAGGCTGCTGATTATGGTCGTATGGAACCCATCACTCCCTGGATGTGCTCCGACACGGCTCGCAATTTTCAATGGTATCCCTTTGTCAATATCGGGCATTATATGTTGGCAAATGTAGAAAACCCACGTTACCAACAGGAATACTTACAAAATATGCTCAACGGCATTCAGCGGGTGAAAGTGAGAGCCGACGAGAATCCGTTCAATATGGGTGTACCCATGATCTGGGGTTCAAACAACATGGTGGCAGCCTTTGCTACGCAATGTAAATTATACCGCACCATAACAAACGACACCAGCTTTGTAAGCATGGAAACATCACTTGTTGATTGGCTGTTTGGGTGCAATCCATGGGGAACAAGCATGGTGATAGGCCTACCCAAAACCGGTGATACGCCGGGCAGTCCGTACGCTTACACCTGGCGCAACACTACCAAGGCACTTGCAGGTGGTTTAGTAGATGGGGCGGTGAGTAAAGATGCCTATATCAACCTGCCAGGAATGAACTTGCAGAATGCGGATGGATATTTGCGCTTTCAAACTGACTGGGCCGTGTATCACGATGACCCTGCCGATTATTCTACCAACGAACCAACTATCGATGGCACGGCTGCACTCACCTATTTGTTAGGCGGTAAACAACTGGAAGGAGCTCCCGGCAAAACTGCCGACAACAACGAGTATAAATACGGCGGAATAATACGTGCCGACTCAACCAAAAAGCAAATCAGCCTTGTTTTTACAGGAAATGAATTTGCCGAAGGCTACGAAACCATTAGTTCCACGCTGAAAAAGCTACACATCAGAGCTTCGTTCTTCTTTACAGGTGATTTTTATCGTAATAAGAATTTTGCAGAAGTGATAAAAGGACTGGTAGCCGATAATCAATATGTGGGAGCGCATTCGGACAAGAACCTGCTTTATTGCTCATTCTCCAACCGGGACTCGTTAATGGTGAACAAGGAAGAGTTTCTGAATGACTTGAGAGCGAACTATGCCGAAATGGAGAAATTTGGGATTGATAAAAATCAGACTCCTTTTTTCCTTCCTTCCTACGAATGGTATAACGACAGCATCAGCTCCTGGTGCAAAGAAGTAGGCGTTACACTGGTGAATGGAACCCCCGGAACGTATACTACCGGTGATTACACCACTCCTGACATGCGCGACAAATATTTTTCGAGCAACGAAATTTACAAACGCATTTTGAAGGTGGAATCAACAAAAGGATTGAATGGATATATTCTGCAATTTAATATAGGTACCGATAAACGCAGACAAGATAAGTTTTATAAACAACTGTACTCGCTGTTGATCGACTTGTCGAGATTGGGATATGACTTTGTGGATTTGTATAAAGCAACAGACACAGTAGCCCCAAATGAAATAGTGGTGATGGATAAAAAACAAAAAAGGAAGAACTAATTAGCTCTTCCTTTTTACTGGCTTTTGAATAAGGGTGGGAGACGGGGCTCGAACCCGCGACTTTCGGAACCACAAACCGACGCTCTAACCAACTGAGCTACAACCACCGTGTTTAGCGAGTGCAAAGATAATACAGCAATTGATTATGTGCAACTATTTATTTGAAAAAAAACATGCAAATAATGCAAGAGCTTAGCTACCAATGAATAAAAATGAAAAGAAAATGAAGTATTGCCTTATAACACCCGTACTGGAAGCCGAAATTGCCGAAATAAGACGCAAAATCATGCTTTCGATGAATGGAATTACGTCCGAAAAGATGACTCAAAGCGGCGTGGTTTATAAAAAAAACTACGGTGTAGCCATTCCACGCATAAAAGAAATTGCCTCGTTTTACAGCTCTAATTCCGAATTGGCACAACGGCTTTGGATAATTGGCATTCGCGAAACAATGATCATAGCAACTTTGTTACAACCCGTAGATCGGTTCACGCAGGAAATGGCAAACGAGTGGGCAGCATCCCTTCAACAATTGGAAATGGTGGAGCAAATTTGCATGAATCTACTTTCTAAATTGCCATTTGCCAATGAGCTTTGTTTACAATGGGTGGATTCGGGTAATATATGGAAACAGATTACAGGGTTTATACTCGCTGCTAGAGTTTATGACAAACTGACGACTGACGAAGCACTTCTGTTGATTCAAAAAGCAATGAAATCATCCACCACAACTGAGTTTCATTTATATAAAGCATTGAGTCTTTGCTTGTGCAGACTGGCCCGAAAAGACAAGGGAACAGCAACTTACATTTCGAAAGAACTGGAAAATATTTCGGACACAAATCTTATTGGGCAGCAATATATTTCTTCCGAAGTGAAACAAGAATTGTTATATTTAGATATTCTATAGTCATAAATTGCATAAAACATTGTACTTTTGTTGGTCACATTTTTGAAGGATGAAAGAAGAAGAGTCATACCCACAGATACGAGAGATATTTACTGAATATCTTAAGGCGAACAAGCATCGTAAAACTCCTGAGCGGTACGCTATTCTGGAGCAAATATACAATTACAGCGGTCACTTTAACGCCGACATTTTATTCTCTATAATGCAGGACAAATACCGTGTAAGTCTTGCCACAATTTACAATACGCTGGAACTATTGATAGATTCCAAGTTGATTATTAAGCATCAACTTGGTGGTCAGTTTGCGCAATACGAAAAGGCTTTTGGGAATGCCACTCACCATCATCTAGTGTGCACCCAGTGTGGGAAAGTGAAAGAATTTTCGGACAAACAAATCAGGACGGCTATTCAAACGCGAGAATTTGCTCACTTTGAGATGTCGCATTATTCATTGTATTTATTTGGTACATGTACCAAATGCAAAGAAACTCCCGCCTTGGGGAAATAAACAGAAGAAAATATAAACTCATTAAAATATATTATTTTGAAATCAATGAAAGTAGATGTATTGTTAGGTCTCCAATGGGGTGACGAAGGCAAAGGAAAAGTGGTAGACGTACTTACCCCGAATTATGATCTTATTACACGTTTTCAGGGTGGCCCGAATGCCGGACACACTCTTGAGTTTGAAGGTAAAAAGTTCGTACTTCGTTCTATTCCTTCAGGGATTTTTCAAGGTGATAAAGTAAACATCATTGGTAATGGTGTAGTACTTGACCCTGCTTTGTTCAAGGCTGAGGTTGATGCTTTAGAAGCTTCGGGACATCCACTTACTGAGCGTTTAAAAATTTCAAAGAAAGCACATTTAATCCTTCCTACCCACCGTTTGTTGGATGCTGCATACGAATCAGCAAAGGGTAATTCTAAAATTGGTACTACCGGTAAAGGCATCGGCCCAACCTACACCGACAAAGTAAGTCGTAATGGCGTGCGTGTTGGTGATATTCTTCATAATTTCGAAGAAAAATACGCTGCAGCTATTACCCGTCACAAAGAATTATTGGCACAATACGATTTCGAATATGATTTGCCGGCTTTGGAAAAAGTCTGGTTCGAAGGCATTGAATGCATCAAAAAATTCGATTTAATTGACAGCGAACATTATGTAAATGATGCTTTGAAATCGGAAAAGAGAGTGCTGGCCGAAGGCGCACAAGGTACTATGCTCGACATTGATTTCGGTTCATATCCTTTCGTTACTTCTTCGAACACCATTTGTGCCGGCGCTTGTACCGGACTTGGCGTTGCCCCGGGGAATATCGGACAGGTATTTGGAATCTTCAAGGCCTATTGCACCCGTGTGGGTAGCGGCCCCTTCCCTACCGAACTATTTGATGCCACCGGTGACGAAATGCGCAAGATTGGTTTCGAATTTGGATCGGTTACAGGTCGTCCACGCCGTTGCGGATGGGTGGATTTAGTTGCTCTGAAATATGCAGTTATGATCAATGGCGTTACACAGCTTATCATGATGAAAAGTGACGTAATGGACACTTTCGAAACCATTAAAGCTTGTGTAGCTTACAAAATTGACGGAGTAGAAGTTGAAGAATTCCCTTACGACCTAAACGATGGTGCCGAACCGGTGTATGTAGAATTACCGGGTTGGAAAACAGATATGACAAAAATGCAAAACGAGGACGAATTCCCTGAAGAATTTAATGCCTATATCAGCTTTTTGGAAGAAGAACTGGAAGTACCTATCAAAATTGTATCGGTAGGTCCGGATCGTGATCAAACCATTATTCGCTACGAAGAATAGAATCTTGAATAATAAATGGTGAGTAATAAATGATCAATTGCAAATTATTAAAATAAACATTGATATTTACTAATAACTGTTTACTAATAACTGACAAAGTGTCTTCTGGCAAGAATTTTGATGCTCAAATAGCACAAACAATTTAAAATTATCGACTATGTATATTGGGTATATTATTTTTGGAGTTGTGGCTTTGGTAAGCTGGCTTATTCAACGCAGCCTGAAATCTAAATTCGAACGTTACTCAAAAATTCCCATTCCACGCGGAATGACAGGAAAGGATGTAGCACAAAAAATGTTACGCGACAATGGTATTTATGATGTAACGGTAACATCAACCAACGGGCATCTTACCGATCATTATAATCCGACGGACAAAACTGTAAATCTGAGCGAAAATGTGTACGGTTCAAACAGTGTAGCTGCTGCTGCCATTGCTGCTCACGAGTGTGGTCACGCTGTGCAACATGCCACTGCTTATGCACCACTACAATTACGATCTAAGTTGGTACCCGTGGTTAACTTTGCTTCTAACTGGATGCAATGGGTGTTATTGGCGGGAATTTTGATGGTTCGTACGTTTCCACAGTTATTATTGGCAGGGATCGTTTTATTTGCCATTACCACCTTGTTCAGCTTTATCACCTTACCCGTGGAAATTGACGCCAGCCGACGTGCGTTGGTTTGGTTGAACGGCGCAGGAATTACCAGTTATGATACACATGATCAGGCTAAAGATGCTCTGAAAACAGCTGCATACACTTATGTAGTTGCTGCTCTCGGTTCATTGGCCACTTTGGTATATTACATTATGATTTTTACAAGCGGAAACCGTAGATAACGTTTTATATAAATTATTGAATTCGAAAATGAGGAGATAAGAAATTATTTCCTCATTTTTATTTTATTTGCCTTATCCGCCGCTAACAAGCTTTTTATAATTCGAATAATTTGCTACCTTTGCAGGCGCAAAAAAGGCTCCGTAGTTCAGCTGTATAGAATATCAGATTCCGGTTCTGAAGGTCATGGGTTAGAATCCCATCGGGGTCACTTATTGAAAACGCAATTGTCAATTCCTTGGCAATTGCGTTTTTTTGTTACGGCAAGGTGGAGGAAATGCGACTTCAAATCACGCTCCTACAATCATTAAACCAAACTAAGGTAAACGAGTAAACAACAGGTAGAAATAATAAATAAGTAGTATTGATACATTTATCAATTAATGGAGATTCAATATAAGCCATAAACAGATTGAATTGAAAATAAAACAATAAGGTTGACATTAACAGTAGAACACATACTACTAAGGTTGAAAAAGGTACTAAATAAGGTCTTAACCTTAGTAGAAATACAGACTCCATTCAATATTAAACCTTATTGGAGAGTTTTTATACCTAAATATAAGAAACTTACGAGTATCCCTATCCCGAACTCAGGTTATTGCTCTTTTTCTGCAATAATGAGCGTTGATGGAATGTTGGTGAGCCAGTCGCTCTTGGTTTCAATCAGGTATTTCCAACTATCTACACTTATCAGCATTAAGTTTTGCTGCTGAATAAAATCAGCATTTATACCACCTTCATTCAGCAAGCTTACATGATTTGGTGCTATTTGCTCAATGGCACGAATCGATTCTTTCAGAGCAGAGTTTTTATTGATGTGATTGTTTACATCTATAAATGATATTTGTGAACCGGAGAAGTTAATCAGCTTCTGCGCAAAACCAATCAGAAATGCATCATTGGGACTAATAACCGGAATACAGATTTCATCCGTTTTAGTAAACCCTTTATCGATCAATACACCTACAGTAACTTTACTTTTAGCGATGATAGCGCGCGTTCTTTCGTCGAAAGGCGAGTTTTCGAAAAGACTTTCTTTACCTGTTACCTGATTCAACAAGCGATCAGGATTGATAAGGCGGGTTGTGAAACCAAGGATTTTACCCAGTAAACTACCTTCAAAGATAGATTGTCCAATGCCAATCAGCAACAAATCATATTCTCCTTTGTTAGCCACTTCGGTAATGTCCGATTCAATATCGTTGGTTACCTTAAACAGGGTTGTGATTTTATGATTTAAAGTCTTCGACTCTTCTAGTATCGGAGCAAAACTCTCGTTCTCGTATTCGTCCAGGTTGTAATAGTGCGACTTTGTACTTGGAAACATATGCATGGCCGTAATAGCCGAACTGCCGTTGGTATTCTTTATAAAACAATTGGCCAACCGAACCAAAGGCTTGCTATTCTCAGGATTGCCAAACGACACAAGTATCTTGAATTTATTAATCTTACTTATTTCATTGATTTTATCTTCGACTTTGGATTTAAAAAGCCAGTTGATAAGGTCTAATGCCGGCCCTGTCATAAAGGTGGTGACCAAAGCCATTATCACCATCATGGCAAATACCTTAGGGGTTAATATACCCAGGTCGTATCCGATATTCAACACCACCAGTTCCATCAACCCACGCGTATTCATCAGCGCGCCAATCGTAAGACTATCTTTCCAACTCTGACGCACAAATTTTGCAGCCAGTGCGCTGCCTATAAATTTCCCTGATATGGCAACCAATATAATTAAGCCGGTAATTTTCCATAGATAAACATCGTTCAACAAGCCAATTTCGGTTCGCAGACCGGTAAAAACAAAAAATAAAGGAAGCAAAAGTACCAGAGCAATATCCTCCACCTTTTCAATAAAGATGTTTCTGAACTTCTGGTTAGCCGGCATGATAGCTCCAGCCATAAAAGCACCGAACAAGGCATGAATTCCAATTATTTCGGTAGCCCACGCCGATAAAATAAGCGTTACGAAAAATATAGCCACAATAGATTTACTCATACCTGCACCCGATGAATACAATTCGCCAACACGCTTCAGAAACGGCCGAACAATTTTAATCATCAGCAACACATATGCAAGTGCCAGTAAAATAGTATAGAGCGAACTGACAAATGAACCCGCTTTGGCAATGGCAATAACGGCGGCAAGAATACTCCAACCCGTAATATCGTCGGCAGCAGCACAGGTTATAACCACCGTTCCCAATCGCGTTTTATGAATTCCCCTTTCCTGAACAATGCGTGCCAAAACGGGGAAAGCAGTTATACTCATGGCTATCCCAACAAACAACCCGAAGGAAGTAAACGACACTCCGGCAGGAGCAAACGACTGATAAATAAAGTACGCCAAGCCCATTCCCAGCGAGAAAGGCACAATAATACTGGCATGACTTATCACCACAGCATCGTGCGCTTTGTTTTTCAGCACATTTATGTCGATTTCCATCCCTACAATGAACATAAACAGAATAAGCCCTATCTGACTTAAGAACTGGAGATTCCCCAGCGATGCGACCGGAAACAGGAAGTTCGAAAATTCGGGGAAATACATTCCTACTAATGATGGTCCCAACACAATACCGGCTAGTATTTCACCTATAACGCTTGGTTGCCCTATCTTTTTACATATCCATCCGAACAGGCGCGCCACCAATATGATGGTTACAATCTGTGCCAACAAAATGGCCAGCGGATGTCCGATATTCTGCAATAACGAATGTAGAAATTCCATCCAATGCGTTTTTCCTGTACTGGGTAAAATGATCTTAGAAGCTAGTTCTTGCTTGGATCCCATAAAATCAATCCAATACATCAAAGCTGAAAAGCTTCCGATAATCAGTACATAGAAAAATACGTTTCTAAATCTTTTAAACATATACGTTGGGGTTTTAGGGTAGAACAAAAGTCAGTCAAATGCAGGGTTTCCCATTATCCGGATCTTAATAAGTAGTTTCAACTATTTAATAATCTATTTCTAACACAATAGAACACATAGAAAATATTGAATAAAAAAGCCTTAGTTCACATAGTAAAAGTATCTGACGATGCTTTTTGCAGCTCTGAAATTATCCCGATTTTCTGGATAATCCTATGTGTGTTTAGTCTTATCTCTTATGTTCAAAACTATTGTGCATTATGTGGTGAAAAACATATCAATGTGAGTTCGAAATAAGATTCTTTTGAATCTCACTACTTTACAAGTCCGAAGGACTTTAATATGAATAACCGCGGGTGAAACCCGTGGAAAAGACTGAACATGAATGCGAACCCCGAATGGGGTTCAATATATAAATATGTGATATTGAACCCCATTCGGGGTTCTAATTATCTTATACTTATTCCACGGGTTTACACCCGTGGCTATTAAAATTGAATCCTTTCAGGATTCTGATATTTATTTCTCAGGATTCATAGGTATTTGCTAATTTCGAGCTCACGTCAGATTAATAAGAGACAAAGATATTATCAAAAAGGATCAAAACAAACAGTCCTGAACCAAATCGGGGCTATTCTGCAGTAAGGCTGAAAAAAACTGTAACGAATCAGATTTTTACTTTTTCGAGAAAAGCATTGCGATATACTTCGCTTAGATAAAACATCTGGGGTTTGTTTTGTTCATTTAGGAGGTTGGACGTAATTTGGTCGAAAGAAAAATGGAGCACACTATCAATCGCAATTATTTCTTGTTTATTGATGCGGCAAAACAGAGTTGACGGGAGGATGCTTTGCAGTTTTTCGAAAGAGATATTTTTCAGCCGAATCGTTGCACCATCTTTAAACAGCACATCTTTATCCCTACTATCAATGGCAGATGCTTTCAGGTAGCAAATACGATCAAAATGGATGAGCGACTTTCCCTTGTCGGTATTCAGATAAATAAACTTTTTACTGTGTCGGGTATCGGCTATCTGCTTGATGGCTTTTTGAACTGCTTTTTGAAGTCGTTCCAGCTCAATAGGCTTGCGTACAAAATCCACTGCATCCAAGTCGAAAGCTTCGGCAGCATATTCCTTGTGGGCAGTAGTAAAAATCACCGGTTTCCCCTGCAGCAGTTGGGCTACTTCAATACCATTTATCTGTGGCATTTCAATATCCAGAATACATAGATCAAAATCCAAATGCGCAGTCTCAGCCAGAAACAAATCGGGGCGGTTGAAAGCCTTTACCACTTCCAACTCCGGAATTTGTTCGCAGAGCATTTTCAGATACGTTAGCCCCGGCAATTCATCATCGAGCAGCAAGCATTTTAATTTTGTATTCAAAGAGGTCTATATTTAAATGAGCCACAAATACGTGGTCTTCGGTATAGTAGTCGAGTTTAAAATTATCTTCGTATAGTATTTTCAACCGTTGTTCCAGCGTTTTGAGCCCTATTCCCCCTTTTGCTTTCTTCATCGGCGGTTTTGCCGAAATCTTATTGGCTACCGTAAGCCCGAAGTGGTTCTCCTTAAACTCCAGCGTGATGGTTATAAATGCATCAGGACTTTGGATGTCGGCATGTTTAAATGCATTTTCAATCAGATCGATGGAGATAAGCGGTGCCAACAGCTTTTGTTCGTACAGCGGTTCCTCAACATTCACCCGCGTTTTTACCTTCAGATCGAACAGTGGACTCACCTTGATTTTATTAATCTCTATCAGGTTCAAGGCAAAGTCTATTTCCTCTTTAGGACTAACAAACTTCTTGCGACTTTCGTACAAAATATAATCCAGCACATTGGCCAGTTTATCAATGGCAAAATAGGTTTGATAAGCATGCGACTGAATGGAGTTCAATATATTCTTAAACAGATGCGGGTTCAGCTTAGCCTCCAACGCTTCGAGTTGCAAAGGCTGCACCTCACCCTTCAGTTCCCTAAACCGCACTTCCAACTCCTGTTGACGCGCTTCCGACCTGCGAAGCCGCAGAAACAGATAAACCGCCAGCCCTGCAACGGCCAACAGTATAAGTGTAGCTATAAGTAGTAAAGTGGATAACATGCGCCGCTCGGGGGTTAATGATTATTTATGTTTCAAAATTAGTCATTTTCATTAGATAGACAAAATCTCACTGAATCCTTATCTTCCTTGCCCTGCATAAGTAGCTCCGAGGTGCACCGCCAATAGATTGTCTAGCATAAACGGATAACCTACTTATCTTATCACTGTTTGCTTATCCAATAGTCCACACTTAGCAGTTGAAAGAGATTCCATTTTGGGGTAGAGTGTTGTCTTCACTTTAAGAAAAAACAGCACTATTATAACCTTTAATTATCAATGTTGTAAGTACTATTCTGCACCCACTATTTGCAAATTAAGACGCTTCGCAAAACGTCTACAAGAATTTATAAATTGAAGTAAGCTAAGAACTATTCTTTTAAAGATATGCAACAATATGGCGTAAGTAGATTCTATTTTTGTCTCAAAATAATCAATTAAAAATAGAATCATATGGCAAATTACTATTGTGAGTATTGTGGGCAGAAATTTTCAAGCATATCGTCATTAACGGCGAATAGTTGTCATCGTCATCCTAGTGGAGCGAACAAAGGGAAGCATAAATTGTATGAAGGCTCAGAGAAATCGAAATATCTTTGTAAGTATTGCGGACAAAGTTTTACTACAATATCTTCAATGACAGCAAATTCATGTCATCGTCATCCTAATGGTGCAAATAAAGGGAAACATGCACCTGCACTCTAAAACAGAAACAATATGAATGCAACTACAGATTTGCTTTACCCAACCTTAGTCAATCTTCCCCGAACATTCAACAGTAAAGATTATAGGCGGAAAATTGAAAAACTTTCGTTAGAAGAGCTTGACAAACACATCGAAAGTATTACTAACAGTTCGTTTGGAGATGATATCAATCGAAACGAAAAACTGCGATTGTGTCTTCGTTTTCGGAATGCCCATTTAATAAACCTGCCCTATTTTGAAGTAACAAAGATAAACGAACGACATATTTTTACGGGTCAAATTGAAAAAGATATTGTTGTACTTTATTTTTTAAACTTCAGAAACAGTCATGATATGGATGCATTCAAGGCTAGTACTGCCAACATCGCTAAAAATAAAGAGGTAATTGGCATCTTAATAATGAAGGAAAATAGTTTTGGTTTTGAAGAGATGAGAGAGTATTCGAAGCAGTTTGGTCAAATAACTAATTTCATTTTAGAAATAGAGAGTTCTCAATACAATCACTTGGTTTCAAGAAATAAATTACAAGATATATTATTCAAATTCTGCACGGAACCTCCAATTGTACCTTGTCTCAGTGTTCGTGAAGTAATCATAGCACTACATAGGGGACGAAACTTTAGTGTATCACGCTATCCTGAGAATAGAAATGATCTTAACTTAGATTTATTTACAACAGTAAATCTCCTTCTCCAAAAAATGAACTTCTTGGACTCTGAAAACTTAGTAGTGCTAATAATGATTGAATTCAACCCGGATGTTGATAACCAATTCATATATGATTTAAGGAGCGGCAATCAAGATTGGCAATTATTTAATGATTTGTTCTATAGAATGGTTTATAGAGGAGGAGCTGAGTTTGTTATTATGGTAAATGACAAAATAGATAGTAGAATGAGGGTTTCTATCATAGCTACGGATAGCATACAAACAGAGAAATCACAACTAGAAATAGAACGTGATAAAGCATTTGAACGCTTAAAAAAAAGATTGGCAGAAAATCAAGAGAACTGACATTTTTACTAAATTATTCAATACCTTTGTAGTATATATACTACTAATTAATCCTAAAATTCGCAAATGGAAAACACAAAACAATTATTAGAGAAAATAGCTCAGTTTGACATTCAAAAATCAGAAGACTTACCTTACAGTATTCTAACATACTTATATAACAGAATAGGTTCTAAAGAACTACTTCATAGTGAAATTATTGAATCTTTTTTGAATCCAAAATCGGAACATCAATGCGGCTGTTTCTTTTTGTTTAACTTTTTTAAACTAATAGAGATAGATAAATGCCATTATGAAACTGAAACAGAATTCAATATTTATACAGAATATGGTATTGAAAATCAAAGAAGAATTGATATTCTAATTACATGGGAAGATAAAATCACCAAGAAAAGAAGTGCGATCATTATTGAAAACAAGCTTAACGACGCTACAGATCAAAGGGATCAATTAAAAGATTATTATGCATCAATCTCAAAGGAATTCGAAGTACTAAAGATAGTATATATTCCTAGAGACTTATCTAAGAAAGCACCACTTGATGATTTAAGCGATGAAATAAAAAAGTTAGTCATCAATATTTATCCGAAAGATTTGACGAAATGGATAAGCAACGTACCCATTAACGAAGATGTGAAAGTATCTTGTGCAAGTTATTCAAATTTATTAAAATACATGAATCTAAAAAATCTAAATGCTATGAATGCAAACCTATTGTTGGAAGGACTAAATTCTAATGAAATAAAGTCACTTGTCAATTTATCAAAAATAGTAAATTCTGTAGACTGGAATTCAACTATCTTTTCAAAGATCAAAGAGAAACTTAATGTCACATATCCAAATGTAAGACTAGAAATTAAAGAAAATAGATACGCAGAGATTTTTCATGCAAACGAAGATCCATTTTGGATAGAACTATACTTATATTCTGATTATTTTGCCCTTTGGATCGCAGATAAGAGTATTGAAAAAGACGCAATCAATCCTGCAATTAAAAACCTCCACTTTTCGCATGATACAATAAGTAAATATCATTATTTTAAAAATGAAAACATGCACAACTATGAATTTCCATCAGAAGACAAATACTCTAAACTAGTTGAAGATATTTCGAAAATTTTAGAAGTTTCAAAATTGGTGTAAAGAATCCTATCTTGTATAATATGAAGTTTACTTAATGTAATAGAAGATATAGTACAATGAAAGGATAGTAGTTGTAAGGAAACTAATAAAGAAAAAATGACTTATGGAAAAACAGTTTGAGATTAAATTACAGAATTGGCTTGAAGCTGTTGCTATAACTTGTGACAGTTTTGCGAAAGAAATTGATGTTGATTTCTATCCCTTCCAATCTAAAGTTATTGAAAGTCCTGACTTGCTAATAATTGGAGCAAACCCAGGAAGCAATAGAAGTTATAATAATAGAAATAGGAGTTCTAGTGAGTTATTTAATTGCGGTGAGAATGGTGAAAATGCATATATTGCAAATGAAAAGAACCCTGAATGGAAAATAAATAAACCAATACTCCAAATGTTTAAAAGTCCAGATTTGAGAACAATCTTAGAAACAGCAGTAATTATGAATGTTGTTTATTTTAATACGAATAAGGTTGAAGATTTGAGGAAGTATAGAAATGGGACTGAAATAATTAAGAAGTGCTTGGAGTTCACGAATGATTTTGTGTATAATATTCTAAAACCTAAAAACATCCTATTACTTGGTGAAGCTGCACCAAAATGGATGAAAATTTCGTATAATCATAAAAATGACACTATCCTACGGAATGAATTAGATCAGTGGTTAATTCAGAATAAGATTATCAATGAAATTCCACATTACAAAATCTACCATCCATCCATGAACTTTTCATTTAATAGTGGAGAAAACTTAAGACTTAAAAAAGAAAAATTTGAAGAAATATTTACCAAGCAAATATGATATTCAATGAGTTTTAGAGACACAATCTCTCCCAAATAATTTGCATGCAATTAAGACAAATTACTTATGATGAAAAATATAAATTCCAATATGGAAAAAGAAGTATTACTCCAAAAGTATCGCGAGATAGAAAATGAAATAGTTCCTATAAAAGACTTTTTAGAAGAGAAGAAAGATAGCACAGAATATAAAGGCTTATATAGAGGTATTATAACTTTACAAAGTCCGTTGATGTTTAATCCAGAGATTTTATTTATTGGTATTAATTCAGGAGACGGAGCATATAAAGAAAAAAATGGGAATAATCTTACTAAAAATGAAACACCACTCAGAATGATAGGAGAAGATGAAATGTGTTTTGAGGAGCTAAATTGGTTCCAGAAAGGGAATGCTCGTGGATCTTTCAAGAATAAAAAAGAAAAGAAAGACTGGGTAGGATTTGAATGGTATCAAAGAAATCAAAATGTAAATAATAGATTCCCAAAGAATATGATAGACCTTTTGTATGAAATTGCAAAAATAAAATATAATTGTGATAAAACCGATAATACTACTGAACCCTTTTGGCATGAAGATTTTGGCAAGAGAATAATGTGCACTAACTTATATCCTATAGTAACAACAGACACACGCGATTTAAAAAAAATTCATAATAGTTTAGCTACTGAAAGTAGCTTGCAAGAATTCTGGCAAAAAGGCAAAAGCATTAATGAATGGGAAGTTAGAAAGTATTTTATCAAAAGAACGTATGAATTAATTGAATTAACGCAGCCTAAATTGGTTGTTTGCATGGGCTTAGGAGCTTTCAATGATTTTTTATATGCAAATTGTAAAGAAGATATTTCTACAAAGTTTACAACCATTGGAGAAAAACAGATTCCAATAGTTGGATTCTCAAGAAAAGGTAATTGGGGATGCTCCTCAAATATAAAAAAAATAGCTGAAGAAATTGGCAAACAACTTTAGTAATTAGGATAGCTTTACAAGAATTGAAATCCTTATTTATAAATAAACTCAGGTTACACATTTATGGATGAAACAGCGCAAAGAATCAAGTTGATTATGAAGTATTATTCCATGAATACATTAGAATTTAGTGAGAAAATACGTATTCGTGAGGCTAGATTGGGGCAAATCCTCAAAGGACGACAAGTTGCGTCACCCAATATAATTCAACTTATTATTCATGCAAATCGCGAAATAAATACAGAATGGCTACTATTGGGCGTAGGAGAAATGTTTAGGACTTTGTAAACTTGAAAATTCATTACATTCATCTATTGTTGTGCTTCGTATTGGCATAGGTACCCTCTACTTTTGTTGTAAGAAATCAAATTTACAGAGAAAAGGAGAAAAGGAGCCAATGGCATGATAAAACTACCAATAAGTATTCATTCTAACACAGAAAAAAAGAACATACAGATATGTACAGAAGTTGAGAAAATTCAACGAAAGTTTTACGACTCTGAAAACAACCTGATATTACCCAGAGATGCAGACTGTTATTTCAATTGGAAGTATGCTAAGTTTAGTAATACAACATTGAATACAAAATTAAGAGAACTAGGATATCTTCTTTCACAAGGGTTTGATTTGAATCAATCTATTTCTGATTATAAAGCAAATCGAGATTCATATGCAAAGAGTTCAGTTTCTAGTACATTTATTTACTACCTCATGTATATCCGCTATCAAGATTATTACCATTTTGCAAGCTCAATACTGGAAAAACTATCTGAGAATAAACTCATCAAACTCTTAATAGACGAACTGAATGTAGTTTACAATTGCTCTAAACATGAAGTAAATTGTATGTTCTGGGATGATATTATCGTAATTGAAACTGCAAAAGCAGTAAAAGGAGAGCAAAGTGATAAAGATAAACTCATTGCTGTAATCTCAAGTAGTGAGATGATACGGGTTGAGTCATTTAAGAAATATGAAGTCAACTTGCATATAATAAAGACCTCATAAATTATTTCATACCTTTATACCAGAAACTTAAAATCACCTATTATGGCCTCAACTCTCTTTAGCCGTTACATTTGGTTAGTCGATATTATCTACCGCAGTGGAAAAATTACATTGGAAGATATTAATCGGAAATGGATACAAAGTTCCATATCGGATGGAAATCCTATTCCAAAACGGACATTTCATAATCACCGTATAGCTATTGAAGAAATGTTTGGGATCAATATTGAATGCAATCTAAGTACTTATGAGTATTTTATTGAAAATGTTGAAGAATTGGAAAGTGGAGGTATGCATCGTTGGTTATTAAACTCTTTTGCTGTCAATAATATGATAAATGAGAGCCATAAACTAAAGCAACGTATCATCTTCGAGAAAATTCCTTCCGGTCAGCAATATCTCACAACCATCATAGAAGCTATGCGTGATGGGATAAGATTGAACATGAAATATCAATCTCATTGGATGGATAGTGCAATTGAATTTGAAGTGCAGCCCTATTTTATAAAAGTGTTTAAGCAACGCTGGTATGTGATTGGGAAAAGCGACAAACTTAGGATTTATGCACTAGACCGTGTAGAGAGTCTTATACTCAGCAGTAGCACATTTAAAATGCCAACCGATTTTAATCCCGAAGAGTACTTCAATGATTGTTATGGTATTATACATGATGTAGATATCATTCCTCAGTCCATTAGAGTTAAAGTTTTCGCTCGTCAGGCTAAATATGTACGAGCACTACCCTTACATCACTCCCAGACGGAGATAGAAACGGAAGCGAGTTTTTCCGTTTTCGAATATTTTATTAAGCCTACATTCGACTTCAGACAAGAGCTGCTATCAATGGGAGAAGATATAGAAGTAATCTTACCAGAATCTTTTAGGACTGAAATAAAAAAAGTATACAACAATGTCATGAAGTTGTACCAATAACCCTCCTTTCCCTCTAAACACAACTTCGAAAGCCTGGTATGTCAATTTGTAGCACGACTTCAAGTCGTACTACAAATATAAAAAGTCCTTCTGCCAATATAATAAGCCACACCCCCACTGATGCAAACAATTCCACTTCCGTTCCTCTTAGCCGATGGTTTATCAGATAAGTTCAGGTTACCGGAAAGGTAAAATTTAAGATTCCCACTTAGTGTTGGCTTCACTTGGAGTGAAGCCAACACTATTTTACCCTCCCATTTCCCTTCCACTAAAAATAATTCCACAAAGTTAAGTGTTATTTTAAAAATGTTTTATATATTTGTATTTCCATTGATTAACAGCACTACGGCTTTGTACACCAGTGGCTAAGCTTTACTTGCCATCGAAATAGGGGTGCGTGTTTTTGAAGCTACGGTGCGTACTGGTAGAGTAACAGTGCGTACTAGTGGAGTAAAAGTATACACTGGTAGAGTAACAGTGCGTACTGTTGGAGTAAAAGTATGCACTAGTGGAGTAACAGTGCGTACTGTTGGAGTAAAAGTATACACTAGTGGAGTAAAAGTACGTACTGTTGGAGTAAAAGTATACACTGTTGGAGTAATAGTACGCACTGTTGGAGTAAAAGTACGCACCGTAGAGCGAAAAGTCATCTATTTTGAGCTTGCGACAGATGCCAGGGAATGGCGAGTGTACACTATATGAGTTGTGATTTACAGCATAATAAGACCTTTAAGCCAAGTGATTATATAATTATCTGATTGTTTTCTGTTTTCTTACAAAGATTGGTAGCGCTTACTAAAATAAGAAAATATCTCGACCGCGAACATCCGCACCTCCTCACCGAGAGATACGGTTGGCTGTACATAACAGCCGCTTCCTTTTTTATTGCTATAAGCCTTATCCACCAGCAACCTTATCATCTTTCCGGCTGGGAGTGTGAGCACAAGTGGTGCATCCTTGTTGGGTTTGGAGTATTACCGTTGGTGCTATACTTCGTTATTTTCCAGCTATTACCGCGCATTTTCTCCCGCCGTTTTGCCAAACACAACTGGCGGCTCCGAAATGAAATAAGTGCGCTGATCGTTTTCTTCCTACTGAGTGGTGCTTTCAACTGGGGATTGGCGGTGCTGAAACTACCTTACGTTCAGGCATCGATAGCATCTTTCGTGCAAGTGGAGCTGTATACTGTTGAATTAGGAATAATACCCATGCTGTTTGTCGGTGCTGTTGCTGCTGCAAAACAAGCAAGGCGTGCTGAGAAACAGGCACGGGAAGAAATACTTGTGATTGACTATCAGGAATCCACCGCACCGCCCTGCGAAACAATATTGGAGTACAACCGACTAAAAGTGGAGCTTAACGCGATTATGTATATCAATAAGCATGTGAACAGTCTGCAATTTCATATCGTCGGTGAAGGTGGATGTAAAGTGCTGGAATGCTTAGGAACCATCAAAGACCTGCTGCCGCAACTGAATGAATATCCGCAACTACTCCAAACCCACCAATCGTTTATAGTCAATAGCCGTTGGGTAACGAATCTGACCGGTAACTCCAATGCCATGGTCATTTCATTTGCCAACTGCCCTGACAAGGTGCAGGTATCGCGCAAATTTGTGGAGCGGGTAAAGAAAGCGCTAAGCAATAAATAAGTATTGAGAAAGAAATAATGTTCTATCATCCTATCAAGATAAATGGAAAGATAGAACGCGGATAAACGCTGATTTAGCGGATAAAGAAACGGATTTTAATTTCGACAAGTCGAAATGATTTTCAAAGACTTGCGGTCTTATCAGTCATGCTTGCATGACTTAAATCTGTTATAAATCCGTATGAATATCATCCGTCTTCATCCGCTTCATCCGTAAAATCCGCGTTCTATTTCTTCTTAAAAATAGGACATTATATTCGAACTATTACTTAAATCTATTTCTACAAAATTAGATTTCGGTGCGCTGCACCTTAGATTTATCCATAAAATAAAATTTCTACAAAGATCTCGCCACTCTGTGGCTTTGCTGAGGGTGCAGCGCACCCAAATCTTTGTAGTTATTTATGACAAGAATACCTAAAGGTGCAGCGCACCGGAATATCTTGAGCAAATAAATGGTGAGAATTATTGAGAATATATATAAAATACATCCATAGTGCATTTTATATATATTCTCAATAGAAATACAAGAGCTATTAAACTGCACACAGCTTGGTAGCGACTGACCTCGTCCGATGAACCGAAAAACAAGTGAAGGTGGCGTTTGAAACTGTCCTGTTTGAGCGACGAAGGAGCGAGTTTGGACGGTTTTAGCCAACTGAGCGTAGGTTTTTCGAGTGAAGCGGGCGTAGTCAAACACTTTCTTCCTTCTTCCCTCTCCCATTGGAGAGGGTGTCCGTCAGTTGACGGACAGGTGAGGTGTTTTTTGCTTACTTTTTGTGTTAAGACAAAAAGTAAGTCAGGGTTTGGGGCGGAAGCCCCGATAAAACAAAATAGTTTTTTATTAATGTACTACGGGGTATATAAGTACTGGGAAAGAAATGATGTCCTTTCATCCTATCAAGATAAATGGAAGAATAGAACGCGGATAAACGCTGATCTAGCGGATAAGAAAACGGATTTTAATTTCGACAAGTCGAAATGATTTTCAAAGACTTGCGGTCTTATCAGTCATGCTTGCATGACTTAAATCTGTTGTAAATCCGTAGAGAGATCATCCGTTTCCATCCGCTTAATCCGTCAAATCCGCGTTCTATTCTTTTTGAAAAAATGTGACATTATATTCTTATTATTATTTGATCTCTATTATCTAAAAACAACTGAATAAGGTATTCAATTTTCTTTTTTTGTTCTCTTCTAAGGTAAAATATTGAGAAAAACAAGGTCAAACCTTAGTAGAATGAACCATCATCACCAGACAAAACCTTATTTGTCATCCAAACTATTTAGCTTATATCAAACTTCAGTTAGTTTATTCCAACAAAAGCTAGTTACTTTCCACAAAATGCTATACTTCAGCCAATTGAAATTTTTCGAATCAAAACTTTCAATATCTTTGAACCGTCGAAAGTCACACTATCCGAACAAAAAACAGGGAAAAAGACAGGGACAAATAAATAGAGATCATAAACGGAAGTAGAATTAAAAAATTGAATGTTATGGCAGATGGATCAAGAATCCCAAGGGGTATTGATGGTTTTAATTTGTATATCATCACTACTTGTGCATTTTTAACGCCAGGTAGGGGCAACAACGCTGAACGTTTAGGTATATTACCCGACGAGGCAGCTAAATGGCAAGCGTTTCTTGCAGAATGGACCCCATTGTACGCAAAGTACAGTGATAAGAAAAACAGTCGGACAACGGCTGTGAAAGATCAATTGGTGGATATTATCGACCGATGTGTAATGTTGGATCAAACAAGTCATATTCTTGACCGCATCGCGGCTTCGCCCAATGTGACGATTGTAGACATGGAAACCTTCAACATTAAAAAAGGAGTGTTGCAAAAAGGAACTCGTTCTACTTCTACTACACCCATCAGCGAAAGTGTGAATGCAGCACTCCAAATGTTGGGCGGCGGATCATTTGCGGTGAAGTGCCACAATAGCACCAGCCGGGCTTCTATAGTGGATGGTGGCGACAGTGTGCAGTATGCTTATCTGATAGGCACAACACCTCCCGAATCGGTCAAAGCAGTGGGGTTGACAAAAGATTTATCGACCAAGGCCGCCTTTACATTGCCATTAGGACCGGAAAATGCGGGAAAATATCTGTACATCTATTTCCGTTGGAACAACACCAAGCATCCCGAACTGGCCGGACCTTGGAGTACATTGATAACAGTACTGATTGCGTAAGAACAACAAGGGTTATTAATAGATTACTAGTGAGAGCGCGACTTCAAGTCGCACCCTCACTTTTGCTTTTTATAGTTGAACAACAATTCAAAATGGTATTCAAACTACTTGATTCAAAAAAGCTTTCATATAAGTAGCAGGAAAGATATAATGTCCTATAATTAAATAAGAAGAAATAGAAGAATGGAACGCGGATAAACGCTGATCTAGCGGATAGAAGAAACGGATTTTAATTTCGACAAGTCGAAATGATTTTCAAAGACTTGCGGTCTTATCAGTCATGCTTGCAT
>Ga0302321_100000888_pt1 | contig 25894 bp, 39 predicted proteins | sample Fen_T0_1_FD_202505 | JGI IMG/M metagenome (GOLD analysis project Ga0302321, IMG submission 202505) | Peat permafrost microbial communities from Stordalen Mire near Abisko, Sweden - Fen_T0_1 | ecosystem: Environmental > Terrestrial > Soil > Wetlands > Permafrost | place: Sweden: Abisko...
TCACGTGTCCTGCTTGCGCACGCCCCGCGCCAGCCGGGGTCGTGGCTGATCTGGGACGTTCGGCAAATATACCTATGAAAACATTGATTATTGTTGGCTTCATCGCTCTTGCACTTTGCGGCTGCAAAAGCCCGAAAACCACTGAAGCGGCACCGCCAGTAAAATCAGAGCGTGAGTATGCAGAGCGGACCGAGGCTGTTGCTCAAGAGTTGTATAAGACCGGGCAAGCACCAAGTATTGATGCTGCGCGTGCCCAAGCTAATGCAGATGCAAATCAGGAGTGGGCTGCCGCTGCTAAGGCCGCTCAAAAGAAAAAAAGCGAAGAAAAGATTTCGAAGGACCTGGATAAGATGAAACGAGACGGCAATTAAGATGAAACCGGAGCCGAACCAGGCGCTACAGCACAACGACCCCAGCTGTCACGCCCCGTGCGTGCGCACGTGTCGCGCCAGCCGGGGTCGTGGCTGACCTGGGACGTTCGGCAAAGAAAAATTATCTATTACCCACAAAATGACTCCTGAAAGGAAAGAGCGTTTTACCGCACAAATAATGAAGTATGGCGTATTACGATTCTCAGGCTTTATCGCGCTTATCTTTGGGGTGGCTTTTCTAGTTTCAGGAACTGCCTTCGACCTAATCATTAAAAAAGCAAGTTTTTATGCAGCCGTGCGCGCCAACATCGGAGTGAGTTTTGTGACTTCTATTATCTTTTGGTGCCTTTACTATTTCCGATGCAAAAAGCAGATTCAATAATGCCGAACCAGGCGCTACAGCACAACGACCCCAGCTGTCACGCCCCGTGCGTGCGCACGTGTCGCGCCAGCCGGGGTCGTGGCTGATCTGTAACGTTGGCCAAGATGAAACAATTTGCCGTCACGATCGCTGGACTTGCGCTGCTCACAGCCTGCGCCACGCATGTGCCGGTGGCAGCTGATCGGTCCGAGATTCATCAAACGGAGATTATTAGTCATTCGTTCGAAAAGCGGCTGTACGTCGCAAATCGACGTATTCCGTTTCTAAGCCAAGGTGAATGGGCCGAAATTTCAGCACAGCTCGGCGCCCGAAAGAATTACGTTTTTCACTCAGCAACGCGTCAGGCGGAGGATTTAGTGACCGTTCGACTCGTAGAAAGTCATACGGCTGATTGCCATCTTGAGCTGTATTTCGAAAAGAAGGATGGTCGTTGGATCGAAGATCGGTCCAAGAGCGAAGAGACTGTGGAGGTTCGCGAATGAAAACCGGGGCCAACCAGGCGCTACAGCACAACGACCCCAGCTGTCACGCCCCGTGCGTGAGCACGTGTCGCGCCAGCTGGGGTCGTGGCTGACCTGGGACGTTGGCCAAAAAATATGCGCTCTATTTTGATATCGCTTTCATTGCTGGCGTTTTTCGTCGGGTGCTCGACTCCGAGCAAGAAAGCGTTTCGCGGTGACGTAGACGTCACATTTAATGACATTGGTTTTCCGTCATGCGGCGGTTACGAGAATCCATACACATCCAAGGACATAGGGCTTGCCAATCGGTATATCGAAGAGCGTTTGGAATTCTACGGTGTGCATCATTACATGGTTGCATATCTTGTCCCGACCACGGACTCAAACCGCCTGGTGTTTATCACGACGCGCCTGGGATATAAACCGAGCGAAGATCTGTACGAAAAGATTTCGAAGGACGTGGACCAGTTTTTAACGTCAAGAATTGCGATTCGAAAATGAAGACGGCCAACCAGGCGCTACAGCACAACGACCCCAGCTGTCACGGGTCGTGCTTGCGCACGCCCCGCGCCAGCCGGAGTCGTGACTGACCTGGGACGTTGGCCAAAAAATGACTCCTGAATTCCGACGCTTAATCGAGGACTACATCGCAACCGTAGCGAAGCGATTTGCTCAGCTACAGCGTGAGGTTGGCGTTGCGCTTCCGAGTTCGAACGTCGCATGGGCAGCGAACGGAATGGAGAAGAAGGGAACACTGTCGGATGGAGCTTCCTATTTGAAGCACGGTTATGGATGCCTGATTGAGTCCAAAGCCGAGGGCGTAGATTTCGACTTTGGAGATCAAGGCGAGATCGATGGTTTTGATGCATGTCGGCTCGCGGAGTTTGTCGGAGCCGCACCATCGCGTTTTAGCATTTCCGAGGAAAGAATGATGAAGCCATTGCTCGACGCCGCGCTGACGTCGGGTGAGATCGTAAAACGTGGCCGTCTCTACTACATGAAAAGACCGGCCAACCAGGCGCTACAGCACAACGACCCCAGCTGTCACGTGTCGTGCTTACGCACGCCCCGCGCCAGCCGGGGTCGTGGCTGACCTGGGACGTTCGGCAAAACATGAATCCAACTGATCACGCGCCCGAGATGGTTGTCCAGCGGCAGCTCGACGCGTTCAATGCACGCGATATCGAGGCCCTGATTGGTGTCTATGCGGAGGACGCCCAGATGTTCGAGCACCCGGCGACATTGCTCGCGACCGGATCGGAGGAATTACGGAAGCGTTTTGCCGTTCGCTTTCGTGAGCCGAATCTGCACGCGACGTTGTTGAAGCGTATTGTCGCTGGTTCCACCGTCATCGATCACGAAAGGGTAGCACGCACTTTTCCTGAAGGCGCAGGTGAGATTGAGTTGGTGATGATTTATGAAGTGAAGAAAGACCGGATTGCGAGAGCTTGGAGCATCGCCGGCACTAAAACTTTACGTCCCGCATGATTCCGAAATTAGAAACGGAGCCGAACCAGGCGCTACAGCACAACGACCGTGACTGTCACGGATTGTGCAGACGCACACTCCGCGCCAGCCACGGTCGTGGCTGACCTGGGACGTTCGGCAAAAATGAAGATGTCCCGCAAGCTCCGCACGTTCATCGCCGTCATCGCGGCCCCATCTGCAGCTTCGCTCGTCGTCGCGGCTGTTGGTCCATTTTGGGGCCCATCTAGTCTGGTGACCGGCTCATATTGGGAGCGAGCTGTTCGCTATTTCTACCTCGCATCACTCGTCTCCTACACGGCCAGTTTCACAGTCGGTACTTTGACGTTTCTTTTTCTCAAGCTGCTTCGGCGTGAATCATTCGTGTATTTTTTGGTGGTCGGCGGCGCTACCGGTTTTCTTTACGGAATGTACTGGGCTGTGCGTCCTGGCTACACCTTTGACCGAATCGCTGCCCGTTTGTTTTTTGCTTTATTGGGAGTGATTGTTGGCGCGACTTTCTCGTTGATTCGTGGAAATAAACCGGAGCCGAACCAGGCGCTACAGCACAACGACCCCAGCAGTCACGTGTCGTGCTTACGCACGCCCCGCGCCAGCCGGGATCGTGGCTGACCTGGGACGTTGGGCAAAATGCGATTCGCCATTCTATCGGTTCTACTTTTCTCCGGCTGTGCTCACGTTACGGTGCCTGTCGTAGATAATGCATGTCTACCTGGTGTATATCGGAATGGAGATGGATTTTGGCCGCGATCTCTCGAGCTAAAAAGCGATGGCACCTATTCGTACACGCAAATGACAGATGTACTTGAGGAAGTTGGTGAAGGTAATTTTATGTGCAAAGGCGGGTGGTGCCTTTCTGGTCACTGGACTTTTCTTATGCCGGATAAGATCGAGCTTATCACCGATGGTAAGCCTGCAAAAATTATGGTTTTTGTGCGCCTATCGAAGAAACACGGAGTAGCTATACTTGAGCCGGATATGTTTAAGGATATTCTCTCGAATTGGGTGGATGACGATGGCGTGCGGTATCTTAAAAAGGAAGAAAAGACAACGGAGCCCAACAAGGCGCTAGTGCCAACGACCACAGCCGTCACGCCCGCTGCTTGCGCACCGGTCGCGCCGGCTGCGGTCGCGGCACACCTTTGACGTTGGCCGTAACTACTATGAAATTCATTTTTGTTATTCTTGGTGTTTGTGTGTTCTCTGTGACTACTTCGCTGAACGGGCGACCACCAAAATCGATTTCGCTAGATGAAATTGGCGTGCAATATGAAATAATCGGAAGGCTTGGCGTGCCGATGGGGACGATTGTGAAAGTTGTGTGTCGAGGATACACTCCCGCCGAAGACGATCCACTAACAAAAGGCGGATTATGGAAGCTCCTTGTCGAGGTACTTGCTGTTGACGATCGAAAACTTACTAAGCCGATGCTTATCCAGTGGAGTGTTTTTAGTACAGATTCCATTGAACAGCCAGAGCCTGGTAAGGAGATCACGGTTTTTTGTTATGAGTCTCTCCATAGTTCTGGCGTCCCATATGGCGCAGATGACTATATTACGGCACCCCAGGATACGAGTTGGAACCTACGTTCGGTGCTCGTTGCCTTATCAAAAACTAAGAAAACAAGGGCCAACCAGGCGCTAGTGCCAACGCCAGCATCCGTCACGCCCGCTGCTGACGCACCGGTCGCGCCGGACGCAGGCGCGGCACATCTGTAACGTTAGGCAAAGAAAGTTATGCTTTCGTTTTTCAAAAAACAGGAGAAGCCCTACCCAGGGGAAGTCGACGAGGCGAAGAAAAATCCGAATGGTTGGGTCTATCGCATCAAAGGTAGCTTTCGCCCAGAAGAAGCAGTGCCACCGGAGGCCATCGTAGGAGCTTGGAAGGTTGACGCCGAAGGAAAGATAGTCGGAGGGTTTATTCTGAACGCGAAACATGTACCGGCGTTCGAAGAGAAATGAAACGATCGCCTAACAAGGCGCTAGTGCCAATTCGTGTGTCCGTCACGCCGCGTGCGGGGCACGCGTCGCGCCGGCCACACGAATCGGCACACCTTTAACGTTCGGCAAAAACATGAAGACTCTTAAAATCGCGCTGGCCTGTTTAACGCTGCTGCTCGGTGGCTGCATTTTTGTGCCGTCGCCGTATTCCGACCAGCTGAAGCCCATAGCCGATCGCTATAGCTCCATTAAGAAAGGCACGTCACGTTCTGAATTGGAGACACAGCTAGGAAAGCCGAGCCAAGAAGAAAAAGACGGGCCATGCGTCTGGGAGACGCGCTTCGATGAACTTAATTACGCGGCGCTCAAGGTTTGGTTTGATGGCGAGGACAAAGCACAGAAAGTCGAGATCACCCGCGCCCATGGGAAGAGAACCCCAGGTTTCCAATCAAGTGCTGTGAGTACCAGATCCAAATGAGGCCGAATCAGGCGTTACAGCACAACGACCCCAGCTGTCACGCCCCATGCGTGCGCACGTGTCGCGCCAGCCGGGGTCGTGGCTGCCCTGGGACGTTCGGCAAGAAATTTTACATGCGTTATATTAACTTACAATTAGGTATCATTTCGGTTGCATTGTCATTGGGCGTGTTTGGTTGCAGTTCCTTTAAGAAGCCAGACCCCCCAGAAAATACCTTCGTCTGGATTCTTGATGCAGATGTCGAAACGAATCGAAAAGCCGCGTTGCCGCGTGGAATGACTTTAGGTGAGGTTGAAGACAAATTGGGCCATCCTGTGACAATTGAGAAAAGTATGGAGGCAACGGTTGAACATCAAAAATGGGCCTACCGTCGCAAAATCGCGGGACTGGTTGGGACTACATATCTACCTGTCAGCGGTGAAACGCGACAACAGTTACGATTCGTCGATGAAATAGAAATCGATTTCGTCGACGGCAAGCTTGAACTAGTCAAAGTGTCCCGTCAGCGCGATGTACTGACGCAATGGGACTTACATAATCGCTAAACCGAAAATTTGGATGAGGCCGAACCAAGCACTACAGCACAACGACCCCAGCTGTCACGTTCCGTGCTTGGGCACGTACCGCGCCAGCCGGTGTCGTGGCTGACCTGTAACGTTGGGCAAATCATGACGGCTCGCGTTCTCATCTGTTTGCTACTTTGTCTCACCGCGTGTGCGACACGCCCGATTCCGCCTCACACTGGTTCGGCCGTCCAAGCGACCGATGACGCTAGATACCCGTTTTCAGAGATCGAAAAGGTCTACGATGTCGTCTTGAGCGGAATGACGGAGAAGTACTTCGCGAGTTATCCAGAGCTAGACAAAGAACATACGATTCGGATGCGTGAGTATATCGCAGCGGAATACCCCAAAGAAAAATTCCTAAAGGAAATGCTGCGTGACGAATATTTGCCCAAGTTCGAAAAAGCCATGAAGGAGCCGGTCTATCGCGACACGAAAGAATTCAAGGCCGCCTTCCAAGTTGTTGTCAGCGTCTCCGTGTCGATGGCGAAGATGATCGTCGGTGGGGAGAGGGACATTTATATCGCGAAGTATGTGGAAAAGGACCCGATCAAGGTAGAGCTCTTTGCGCTGGCAAAGACCGAGGACGAAAGACAGTTCGTCAGCTGGGTATCTGGTGAAGTACCGTCTGACGTAGCCGCAAAAGATGCCGGCGCTGAGTACAAGCCGGCTGCCGGCGACCGCGTATTTGGCTTTAGCTCGCCCGAGCAGACGTGGACGGATTTGTGTGGACGGCAAGGCTATCTAGTTGTGCGCGATGGAAAGATCGCACAAGTGATTGTTACGATGATGAACTAAGGTGCCAAACCAGCCGCTAGAGCGCAACGACCGCATCTGTCACGCCTCGTGCGAGGCGCGCCAGCTGCGGTTGTGGCTCACCTCTAACGTTAGGCAAAAATGAAGTACATAGTCGCAATAGGTGGCTTGGTGGCAGCGTTGCTAGTGCCGGCATATCGAAATGTAGTGGCGGACACCATTGGTGCTTCCGCAAATTGGGCGATTTTTTGGTCAGCCGTCTTCGCATGGACACAAACGTACTTTCTTGGCTTCGTTCTGAAGTCTGACGAAGAGATTGAGCGAATATCGCTCAACAGCCCTCGGTATGACTACAGCGCCAGCGAATTCTTGTCCCGGCGGCTTCCTGGTTTGCAGCGACTGCAGGCACTCGTCATTGGCGTCGTTGCGTTTTGGTTCCAAGTGTACCTGATTTACAAGCTACTCCACTGGAAGAAATGAGAGAGCCGAACCAGGCGTTACAGCGCCACGACCCCAGCTGTCACGCCCCGTGCGTGCGCACGTGTCGCGCCAGCCGGGGTCGTGGCTGACCTGGGACGTTGAGCGAAAGAAGTCTCCATACTATGCGCAGAAAAGAAGAAGAAGTCACCGACAGGCGGGTTATCGACGACCTTTTGTCGGCAGCGGCTGTTTGCCGTCTGGCGATGATCGACGTTGGAGAGCCCTACATTGTCCCCGTGAATTACGGTTATCGGGATGGGGCGCTGTACGTCCACTCCGCCGCTGGCGGTCGTAAGATCGACATTCTCAGGCGATCCGCACGTGTCTGTTTCGAGATCGAGAGTTCCGCGGTCATCACGAAGCATGCAGAGCCATGTCACTGGGGAGCGAAAGCACGGTCGATCGTTGGCTATGGTTCCGTGAAGTTTATCACCGACACCGAAGAGAAAAGGAAGGGTTTGGACGTTATTATGGCCCACTATGGCAGGATCGGTCCAAACCTTTACGATACAAAGCAATTGGCAGCAGTCGTTGTACTGCGGATCACAATTGAGAGCATTGCCTGCAAGCAACTAGGTCACTGGGATGAAGAGCTGCCCAACCAGGCGCCACTGCCAACGCCCGTATCCGTCACGCCCGCTGCCGACGCACCGGTCGCGCCGGCTACAGGCACGGCAGAGCTATAACGTTCGGCACAAGACGATGGACCAAAGCACTGCCCTCACGAACTCATCTCGGTCTCGGCCCATTTATGCAGGCTTGATCGCTCTTACCATAGTTAGCGGTTTGGCAAGCCGCGCATATCCAGAGTGGATCCCTGCTGCGTTAGGTAAGTACCCCGGCGATGCCCTTTGGGCTATCATGGCCTTCTTGGTTTTTGGACTTGTCTTTCCACGCGTTCCGACAATCCGAATATCGCTTTATTCCTTGTCGGTATGTTTCGCTGTCGAGACTCTAAAACTCTATCCTTCACAGTGGCTCGACTCGGTTCGTCACACCACGCTCGGACATCTCGTGTTAGGACATTCGTTTACCTGGAAGAATTACATTGCCTATACGATTGGAATTACGATTGCCGCGGTGTTTGAATACGTCGTTGGCAGGTCCAAACTGAATGAATAAGCGGCCGAACCAGGTGTTACAGCACAACGACCCCAGCTGTCATGTGTCGTGCTTGCGCACGCCCCCGCCAGCTACGGTCGTGGCTGACCTGGGAGGTTCGGCAAATGCGATGAAGATTGTTATGCTATTGGTCATCACTCTCACCTGCGCCGGCTGTATGTCGGAAAGACGTCGGCCACATGAATATTGGGAGCAGCAGCTCACTGAGATCGCGCCTGCCTATCACGAGCAGATATCGCTGATCCAGCTGATCGCGAATCCACGAGCCTTTAAGGATCACTACGTTCGAGTCGAGGGCTACCTCAACATGGAGTTCGAGCGGGATAGGCTCTTTCTCCATAAGATTGATCGTGATGAATGGCTCGAGTCCAATGGTGTTAGCATAGGCATTTGTAGCGCGGATACAGTGAAGAAACTTCGCGCGTTGAGTGATCATTACGTTTTTATTGAAGGCAAAGTCTGGTATCAGGATGGTGCGGTCACGATTTGGAATATCACCCGAGTCGAGCGATCAGGCCTGCCAGAGATCGTTCTGCTTTCAATTGAAGAAAGCAGAGATAGTGGAGCGAACGAGGCGCTACGGCCAACAACCACGGCCGTCACGCCTCCTGCGGGGCAGGAGCCGCGCCAGCCGTAATCGCGGCAGATCTATAACGTTAGGCGAAATCCGATGGAATTCATTCGTGCATATCCGATTCTCGGTGCTATCGACTATGAGAGCGCAGTGGCATACTATCGTGATGTCCTTGGTTTCGTCGTGAGCTGGCAGTGGGGCACACCGCCGTCTCGCGTTGGCCTCAGCCGAGGAGGCGTGGAGCTACAGCTAGTTTGCGACGCGCGGCTGCGTGGACCAAAAGGAGCCCGCGTTTACATCCATATGAGTGGCGTCGACGCTTATTATCAAGAGGTGTGCGCTCGAGGAGCAAAGATCTACGAACCGCTTACGCAGAGAGATTGGGGAATGAAGGATTTTCGAGTTCTAGATCCGTACGAAAATTTACTCGGATTTGGAGAGAAGACTTAGCGCCACGCTATTTGCAACGATGACATCAAAAAGGACGAACCAGGCGCGACGGAACAACGATCCCAGCTGGCACGTGTCGTGCTTGCGCACGCCCGGCGCCAGCCGGGGTCGTAGCTGATCTGGGACGTTCGGCAAAAATACATATGAGATTTATATGCTCCATTATCGTTTTGCTATGTTTAGCGGCATGCAACTATACTTTTACTTCCGTCCTATCGGAAAAAGGTGAAACATTGACAAAGCGCTATCGTGATAGCGACTGGGAGACTGTTTATTTCGGCAATCGTGAAGTTGACGGATTCTTAGCGGTTTTCAGGCTAGCAGTGCCACTTGATAGGGAAGGACCGGCTGCATCTAAAACGGATTTAATTTTTACCTACCGGGTCGACGGCAAGGCGGTTTCGGAATTCATTTTATATCGAGACGGCGAGCTATTTCACGACGGTAAATGGTTCATCGTCGACAAAGACTGGTTGTACCGTTGGCAATCAAATCACGATCCGAGAAATAGCAGAAAGCCTAACCATGCGCTACAGAACAACAACCACGGCTGTCACGGATCGTGCTTGCGCACGCTCCGCGCCAGCTTCGGCCGTGGCTGACCTGGGGCGTTCGCCAATGAAGACACTCTTGCTCGTCATCTGTATCGTTTGGTTTAGCGCTCATGCAATTGCAGAGGCGCCTAGTTGGCATCCCGACTCATCGCTTCTCGACGCTTTTGCTGAAGAGAAGTCGGAGGATAAAGCGATACGAGATAGGCTCGTGGCATTGTATGCTGCTGTGCATGTCCGCGATTGGTCCTCGGTGTACGATTTTCGGGTTGCTAGCTTTCGTGATGCCGTAGCGAAAGAGACGTTCTTGAAGTCCACGACCAATGTACCGTTGGTTTTCGACGGTTACGAAGTTTTGGACTACCGGACCTATAAGTTAGGTGAGCACGATTTGAAGAAGCGTTTTATTATTCGATTTCAGCAGGGCCGTCGGATTAGGTACGACGTGATCTGGTGGAGACTTGAAGACGAGGTTTGGCGTGTCGAAAATCTCGGTGTCGATGGAATCCCACTTGGATCAGCGTTATTCGGAGAGACTCAGCAATGACGGAGGCGAACCAGGCGCTACAGCACAACGACCGCAGCTGTCACGTTCCGTGCTTGCGCAGGTACTGCGCCGGCCGGGGTCGTGGCTGATCTGGGGCGTTTGGCAAAATAATGATAAATCACTTCAAAATGCACATGGTGAGCTTCGCTAGTTCTCAAGCTTTGTTCCGCCGGGATCGCCGCAGTTTGATCGCTCTGATGTTTGCATTAATCTTGGTGAGCGGTTGTGCAGCACCCCGAAATCTCGTCATCGAAGAAGACAAAGGCCCAGTAGGGCCGCACCGCACCTTTCATAATATTAAGGAAAGCGCCGATGAGAAGATGAGGCAAAAGCTTGATAGCGCTAAAAGAATGGACCGCTAAACCGTTGAAATCAGTAGAAAGAGAACCAGACGTTAGAGCGCAACGACCCCAGCTGTCACGTTCCGTGCTTGCCGGGGGCGTGGCTGATCTCAAACGTTGGGCAAAATCAGAAACATGGCAGACACTGATTCACGCGTAACAATTCACATGGCCGCGAGTCTGGACGGCTTCATTGCTCGAAAGGACGGGCGCGTCGATTGGCTCGAGACTGCTGACGAATTCGTCGGTGGGGAAACGATGACCCCAGAAATTGTCGAAGCCTTCCTTAAATCGATCAACTGTTATGTCATGGGTTCAAGGACCTATGAGACAGCGTTGAGTTTTGAAGCCAAAGGATTCGGGTGGGCGTATGGTGATAAACCCGTTTTTGTCCTCACTAGTCGCGAGCTGCCGCGGACACGGGATACCGTTGAGTTCTATTCTGGCGACCTAGTGCGATTTGTGAGCGGTCGTTTGCGACCAATGTTTCGCAATATATGGTTTGTTGGCGGTGGTGCAGTTTCAGGCGAATGTCTTCGTCTCGGCCTTGCCGACGAAGTTCGTTATTCGATAATTCCAATCTTAATCGGCGATGGGATTCCGTTTTTCGAAAAGCTCGACAGAGATTTCGCTCTTCATTTGACGGAGATTAAGGGGTATAAGAGTGGCACGGTGGAGCTCTGTTATAAAGTGCAACCTAGATGAAAACGCCCAATCAGGCGCTAGATCAGCCACGACCCCAGCTGTCACGTGTCGTGCTTGCGCACGTCCCGCGCCAGCCGGGGTCGTGGCTGATCTGAAACGTTAGCCGATGAAATGCTTCCTGTTTCTTTCTTTTCTCGTGATCACAGTTATCAGAGGTGCTGCCGCTGAACCACCGAAGCAGGCAAAAGACTCGGTAACTATTACAACTCACTCAGCTATCACGGCACGGACAAGTCGAGGCGCTAGTATGCCTGACCGAATCGCAATGAATATTGAAGTGGATTATGTTTTGGCGAGCGAGTCGGAAGGAACGATAGTGTTGGCGCTGGATGACGGAAATGATATGGAGTTCACGACGTTCGACAGCCTGATGATAAGTGGTGGAAGAGGATCGGTGAATCTGAAGGCAGCAGCGCGAATGATCCAGCGCCCGGTTTTCCATTGTTTGGTGATTCTGAAAAAAAAGGGCGCGACATCGTCCGAAGCTCCGCTTGCAATGACTGGTAAAACGATTGATATAAAAGGGCTAACAAGGCGTTAGTGCCAACGGCCACATCCGTCACGCCCGCTGCGGCCGCGGCACACTTGTAACGTTCGGCAAAAACACACCAACGAGCTATGCCAGAACCAAAACCCAACTCTGTCGATTACGTCGAGATCCCGTCGAGGGATGTCGCGAAGAGCAAAGTTTTCTTTACCGCGCTTTTCGGACTTAAGTTCACCGATTACGGCCCCGATTACGTCGCATTTGAAGACGGACGTTTAAGTGGTGGCTTCTACACCTCGGATAAAGTCTCCAGTGTCGCCGCAGGTGCAGCGATCATCATTTTTTATACCGAGCATCTTGAGACGCTCCGCGAACGCGTGATTGCGCTTGGGGCGAATATCGTACGCGATATTTTTGCTTTCCCTGGCGGCCGCCGTTTTCATTTCGCCGAGCCCGGCGGGAGCGAATTTGCCATTTGGTCCGATAAATGAATAGAAATCAGCCGAATTAGGTGCTACGGCACAACGAGCCCAGCTGTTACGTTCGGTGCTTGCACACGCCCCGCGCCAGCCGGGATTGTGGCTGACCTGGGACGTTCGGCAAATTCCAGCAGATGCGAATTTCCTATCTATTTCTGATCGTCACCCTGATTGCCGGCTGCGTTTATCTCCGGGATAATCCTTCGATTTCCCGCCGAGACCTTACGAAGCTAAAAGCTAGCGGATTGACTGGCTGTTATACGATGGAAGGCGAGCTAGCCGGGCCTAGGCTTTCGTTGAAATTCATCGATGTGCGAAACGTGCAAATGTTGGGAGAAGAAGGTGCGCCTTGGGGTGTCAATAATGGTATGTGTACGTATAAGATAGATGGGAAGGGAGTCCATGTTCAGCACGCGTGCGGGGTTTGGGCTCTAGAGATCAGGAAGGACGCGCTTTATAAGTCCGATTGGAAAATTACATTTCGTAGAAATTATGACAGAAACAGCGGGAGGAAATAGGCCGAACGAGGTGCTACAGCACAACGACCCCAGCTGTCACGTGTCGTGCTTGCGCACGCCCCGCGCAAGCCGGGGTCGTGGCTGACTTGGGACGTTGGGCAGAAAACCTACGCGCTACTTCTAAGGAACGACGACGAAATTACGACTTGCTCAAAGTATACGATTCAGATTTTGCGGAGTATCTATGAACCAGGATTTAAAAACACCGCGTTGCCCATACGAAAAAGTTGGAGGCTTGGTATTTCTCGGTCGAACGATTGACAAGATACGTTTAAGGGCTGCCGGGCAACTTAGGCCGGATTTTTTCGAACTGATGGGCGACGGGTATGATGCCAGAATAATGAAATACATGAATTTGGATTATTCTAGGTTTGCGGAGTGCGTTCTCTCTGGCGCATCCGACGAGGATTGTTGGCAGTACTGTGTGCAGAATGGTCGTAAGCTCAATGATTTGGATGTGCTGGTATGGAACGACTTTGCAGCAAAACGCGGATGGCGAGATGCAGCTTCCGATCTTCTTGAGAAGTTCAAGGCGAAGAGTGGACTTGCCGGCCGGAGCGATATCCAAACCTTTTTTGAGTACTGGGAGGTAGATGAAGGTCGAAAGAAATAAACAGTTGCCTAACCAGGCGCTACCCCGCCACGACCCCAGCTGTCATGTGTCGTGCTTGCGCACGCCTCGCGCCAGCCGGGGTCGTGGCTGATCTGAGACGTTCGGCAAAACCAAGCGGCCTCCACAAAGCAATAGGTGCGTTGCCCATCAGGTCAGTCGTCCACAATTTTTGATATGAAATTCTTCCTCATCGTCGTCTTCCTTGCAGGGCTTTTCTCAATCGGTCGCGCAGACACGGATCCCTCAAAAGTAGCGTCGCTGCTTAAGGCCCAGGCCGATCAGTGGGATAAGGCAATCGTTGCGAAAGATGTCTCCGGGATTAAGGAAAATATTGGTAATAACTTCAGGCATATTGATGGAGATGGAAATATCAGCACTCGCGATGTATTTATTGCTGATCTTCTGTCTGCAGATTTGAGAATAGATCCTTACACGGTCGAAGATTTAGATATTAGGATCTATGGTGAAACTGCACTGCTCTGCGGTCGGACACGTATGACTGGTAAGTATAAGGATAAAGTATTTAGATCTCACTATCGATATGTTGATACGTACCATCTTGAGGATGGTCATTGGCGTGTTGTTAACATCCAAATCACTAGAATATTAAAATAGTACCGCGGCCGAACAAGGCGATAGATTCAACACCTTTGGCTGTCACAGCTCCTGCGTACGCGGGCTCTGAGCCAGCCACGGTCGTGGCTGACCTGGGACGTTCGGCGGAAGCAATTATTAGTGCGCCATGAAGTTCTATTCAAAGATAGCAATTGTCGGGGTTAATCCGTACGTGCTCATTGACGCGCATGACGCGGCGCTTCTCTGCCCGAACTGGCGCAAGCCCCTTCCCGTAAGTGTACGCATTGATGAGAAGCCAAAGGACCCCTATCACATAAATCTGATGCCGGTTGGCGATGGTAGCTTCTATTTATACCTAAACAATGAGATTCGTGGCATATCGGGCACCAAAGTGGGGGATACAGTGTTAGTTGAGGTCGAATTTAATGCTACATACAAAGCAGGTCCTGTGCACCCTATGCCGCGCTGGTTTAGCGCCGCACTAGATGAAAACCAACGAGCAAAAAGAACCTGGGTGGATCTGCCGCCAAGTCGGAAGAAGGAAGTCCTGCGCCACTTTGCGAAGCTGAAGACCCCCAAAGCACGTGAAAGGAACTTGCTGCGCGCCGTTAGCGCGTTCAGCGACAAAGAAACACGCTTCCTAGGGCGATGTTGGACACGCAGCGGAGAAATGAGAAAAGAGCCGAACCAGGCGCTGCAGCATTGCGACACCGGCTGTCATGTGTCGTGCTAGCGGACGCCCCGCGCCAGCCGGTGTCGTGGTTGATCAAACGTTAGCCAAAAATAGACTCTTATGAAAACTCCTCGCATGATTTGGTTTATCTTGGCCATCGGCACCGCCGCCATGGCGTTTGCCGCAGATCCCGCCGGCACGTGGAGATGGACAGTTCAGTCGCCGAACGGCGAAATCGAGACTACACTCAAACTTGAGTCGAAAGACGGCAAGCTCAGTGGGGCCTACTCGAATCAATTTGGAGATGCCGCGATAAGTGACGCTAGTTTTCGAGACGAGGAGATCACGTTCGACGTGGTACGTGACTTCGGTGGTAACACATTTGTACTGAAGTATCGCGGCAAGCTTGAGGGCGACGCGATCAAAGGGACGATCGAAACTCCCGGCTTTGGCGGCGGCGCGCAGAAGCTCGACTGGAACGCAAAGCGCACGGGCGTGGCAAAGCCTAAGAACTAGATGAATATGGATAACCGGGGAAGCGCAACGACCCTAGCTGTCACGTTCCGTGCTTGCGCACGTACCGCGCCACCTGGGGTCGTGGCTGAGCTGGAATGTTCGCCAAAAGAATATTTAGATGCGCGCAATGAGTCGCCAGTTTACCGGTCGTAAGTTCGATTGCTGCTTTTTCTTCGTCGCCGCGATCGGTGGATTTGCTATGGCCGCGCGTTATCACTTTAGCACTCACACGATATTTTGGTGGATCGCATCCGCACTTTGTCTACTTCGAGCCTGTCTTTTATTCGTGAAGATAAGAAAGGGGCGCTTGTTAGAACGGGCGATACACGTGGAATCGAAGTCATAGAGATCCTGAAATGAAAGCCACGGAGCCGAATAAGGCGCTACAGCACAACGACGCCATCCGTCACGCCCGCCGCTGCGCACCGGTCGCGCCGGACGCAGGCGCGGCACACCGATAACGTTGGGCAGAATCAAGAAAAAATGGAAACACGTCCAAAGCTGAATCGTGACTGGCACCTCGCAAACAAGATGCCGAAAAATCCGACGCTCGATCAAAGGGTGAGATGGCACATCGGACACAGCGAGAACTGCGGTTGTCGGGAGATGCCGGAATCGATTAAGCGCCTGGCTTTTGCCGTGCTAAGCAAACAAAAGAAAAGGTAGATCTATTGCTGAATCGATTCCCCGAGCGGCGCGCTATACAGAGGATATTTCGGCTTTGATATGCGAGGCGGGCCAATCCGAAAAGTATCGGTATTTAAGACAATGTGTAAAGCAAACCAGCCGAACCAGGCGCTACGGCCAACGGCTTCGTCTGTCACGTATTGTGCTGACGCACGCTCCGCGCTAGACGCAGGCGCGGCAGATCTTTAACGTTTGCCAAAAGACTAAAATCATTATGAAGAATAATATTATTACTGCACTTATCATAGTCTTCGCGTTAGTTGGTGTGATTTCGTTGACAAGCGGTGCCGCGCCCACACCTCCCGCAAAAGCGTCAAGCCAGTTGAATGGAAGTATATCAGTGGGGGTGTTTGAATACCTGCCGGCAAAAACAAATAAGCTTAAGCCGAATCAGGTAGCGTCTATTGGTGGTCCGATAGCGTTCGAGCGGAATATCGACGCGCAGGTGCGTGATACCGTTATCGCCGAGCTAAAAGCTAGCGGTGTGCAGCTTGAAGCCCCAACCAAGATACTTTCGGCCGAAATCGAATGCTGCCAAATCATCAGACACATAGATGGCCTTGCCGACTGTGCTCTTTCGATTAGATACCGTATCACCTCGGGCAATGCCGTTACATACGAGTCCACCAGGGAGGTTGAGACACGCAAGTGTTCCGATTCCCAACTCGCTCTTGACGACGTGATCCAGCAAAATTGGAGAGAGCTCGTCAAGGACTCCGTTTTCCTGAATGCAATTAAGTAAACGAACCAGGCGTTATAGCACAACGACCATGGCTGTCACGGATTGTGCAGACGCACATTCCGCGCCAGCCGGGGTCGTGGCTGATTTCGGACGTTAGGCAAAGCATGATTATTCGCGAATTCCAACCATCGGATTATGCACCAGCCCTTGTACTGTGGTCAGACGCCGACGGCGTTGAGCTTGCCGAAGGTGATTCAGAATCGTCGATCCTCCTGTATCTCGCCAGAAATCCCGGATTGAGTAAGGTAGCAGTCCGAGAAGGCAATTTGATCGGTGCCGTTTTGTGCGGTCACGACGGACGCCGAGGGTTCATCTATCACCTAGCGGTAAAGCGAGAAGAGCGGGGCCATGGTGTAGGAAAAAGACTCGTCCAAAAGTGCCTGGAAGACCTCAAGCGAGAGAAAATCGAGAGAGTCGTGATCTTGGTTGATCGAGAAAATAAAGACGGTCTCCGGTTTTGGACCACTGGCAATTGGGAAGAAATCAGTCGTGCCATTCCCTTCGGAATCGATCTATGAATCGAAATCGGCCCAACCAGCCGCCATGGCGCCACGACCACCGTTGTCACGTGTCGTGCTTTCGCGCGCCCCGCGCCAGCCGGGCTCGCGGTTGACCTGGGACGTTCGGCAAATTAACGGCGCGGCAAATCTGTAATGTTAGCCATACAATCATGAAAAGAATCAACATCCGCGACCTTCCGGCAGAATACGCACAGCCCTCGCCCAAAGGAAGGTATCGATCTTCGAGCCAAAATATCTCAATCGCGCTGGGATATGCGAAAAACTCTGATTCGAAACGAGAATCGCATCCGTTTGATGTTGAGCTTTGCTCAGTTCCACCCGGCTCGTCGCCGTGCCCGTATCATTTGCATTCGGCTCAGTAGGAAATGTATATCGTGGTCTCCGGAACCGGACAAATCAGGACTGAGAAATTACTTGAGCCGATTATCGCAGGTGACGCGATCTTCTTTTCTCGAAGTGAAGCTCATCAAATTGTGAACAACAGCGCGCAGGAGCTTATTTTTTATATCATTGCTGACAATCCAATCGGTGAGACCAGCTACTATCTTGACAGCAATAAATGGGGGCTCCCGCCGAATATCGGCGGCCCGATTTTGAAAGGCGGACCTTCGCTGGACTATTTCCTAAATGAAGAAGAATAACCAGGCGCTACGGCCAACTGCGATATCCGTCATACCCCGTGTGTGGGCACCGGTTGCGCCGGACGCGGTTGAGGCAGGTCTGTAACGTTGCAAATCATGGCATCAGACGCGAAATATGGCCCGGTGGATGTGAAGACGCGCCTTTCTACGCTTTGGACTGTGGTGATGTTCAACATGGTTTTTGCCGATATCCTCTCATTTATTACGCCCGGCGTATTGCAGGAGATGATGACTGGGTTTGCGGGCGATGTCCGGCTTACTCAGGGAATCTTGTTAGTCTTTGCGCTTCTCCTCGAAATTCCGATCGCGATGATTTTCCTTTCCCGGTACTTGGGACGCAGCGCCAATCGGTGGGCAAATATTGCGGCGAGTGTGATCACCATTGCTTTCGTGGTCGGGGGTGGTGCGCCCTACGCACACTATATATTCTTTGCGTCAGTTGAAGTGGGCTGCATGCTTTGTATTATCTGGTTCGCATGGAAGTGGCCGAACGAGGCGCCACAGCCTATGTCTACGACGGATCGTACGGGGAGGGGATCGTGCCAGCCGTAAACGCCGGCACACCTAGCATGGGCAGAAAAGGTGCGACGCTGCGAAATTGTAGAGCGGACTTGACCATTCGCGAATCACTCATTGCGCCGGTCGTGGTCATGTTTCACTTTTGGGACGTTCGGCAGGAAATCTCGTCTTCCATAAAAAATCACTATTCGAGGATGTTTTCACAGCCTTCAGCGCAAACTAGATTATGACCAGACCTACAGAAGAAGTCGGTTTCGCCAATTGTCAGGAGGCATATCGGTGCCGAATCACCGTAGTTCGAAAGGACTTCAATGCAGATTTGTATGAACAGTGCCCCTATGGAGCCTGTTGTGCCTGCGGCCGATTTGAGGTCGGTCAGGAGTTTATCACTTCAAGTCGCTGGGATCCTCCGTCCGGGTTTTGTGGTTGGGCGTGGGGTGATATTCGACCCATCATCATGAGCATTCACGGAGGGCACAAAACCCCCATGATTGCCTGCTGCACGGACGGTCTTCGCCCGGTGTTTTTCAAGATCGAGCTTATCCCGAAGGAGCCTGAGCCTGCGGCCATATAGTGTCGCGTTAAAGATCCGCTTTACAGATTTCGGCCGTCGCCTGATCCGCGCAGTTGAATGACGATCGGGTCTTTCTCGTCAGTTCGAAATCGAAACACGCATTTTTATCTAGGCGATTTCAGGGCCAGCGGCTTATCGTCACTGCATGAAGATCGTTATTCTTGGTTCCGGCCGTGGCAGCAATGCCGAGGCGATTTTGCGCGCGCAGGTGGCCGGGCAGTTGGGGCGGGGCCGGGTGGTGCAGATCTTTTCCGACAAACCAGGAGCCGGTGTTCTAGAACACGGTGAAAGGTTCGCGGTGCCGGCGCGGTTTCTCGACCCAGGCGTTTTCAAGACGAAATTCGATGACGCCGGTGAGAACCGCTACATCGATGAAATCTCCAAGTTGGAGCCCGGGCTGGTCGTATTGGCTGGATTTATGCGAATCCTGAAGCCGCGGTTCATCGAAGCATTCGCGGGCAAGATCATCAATTTGCACCCGAGTTTGCTTCCGAGTTTTGCCGGGCTCGACGGCATCGGCCAGGCTTGGCGTCGCGGTGTGAAAATCACGGGTTGTACGGTTCATTATGTCAGTGCCGAAGTGGACGGCGGCCCGATCATCGACCAGGCGGCGGTGCGTATTGAGGCCGGCGATACACTGGAAACGCTCGCGGCGAAAGTTCACGCGGCGGAGCATGCTCTGTTGCCGGCGGTCATCGCGCGTCTGAGCCTGGGTAACTGTTGATCAATGCTGGCGTCGCGCCTCGATGTATGACTGTGCTCTGGCGTAATTCCTCTGTGCAGTAAGGTTGTTTGGATCGATCTGAAGTGCCGCTTGAAATGCCACCGCAGCTTTCTCCAGCTGGCCTGTCTCCCCGTAGAGTCCGCCGAGGTTGTTGAAGAGTTCTGCGTCGGGTTTCTCTTTTATGAGCGCCTCACAGAGCGGAATTGCTTCGTCGTTGCGATGCGTGTAAGCGAGGGCATGGCAGAGGCTGGCACGCCGTTCATAGGATTTAGGATCGAGTTGCACGGCTTCACGCAATTCGCGCAACCCGTCCGCGGCGTTGCCCAGCGACATGTAAGTAGCGCCAAGACTGCCGTGCGCGATAGAAGATTGCGGATCCAACCCGACGGCGCGGGTTAAATAGACGATGGCTTCGTCCGTGCGACCAAGTCGTTGGAGGAGACCGCCGAGACCGCATAGGACATGTACCCCTCGTGGGTTGCTTTCAAGTGCCTGGCGAAAGTGTTGTTCGGCCTCGGCATTGTGGCCAAGCTGCATCAGGCAGATGGCGAGGTTGTAGTGGATCGCACTATTGGACGGCTTGATCGCGAGCACCTTGTTGAAATGCGAAATTGCCTGTTCGTACAGGCCGCATTCCTGGTAGGCGGCACCGGCGCCAGTGTAGAGCGTGGGACTGGCGGGATGACCGAGGAGCGATTTTTCCACCAAGGCGAGCCCTTCGTCCCGCCGGCCAAGCTTGACCAGTGATACGCCCAGACAATTTAGGCCGTCTTGATAGTTCGGTCTTATTCTCAAGGCAATCTCCGCTTCCTTTGCTGCGGCCGCTGGGTCATTCGCGATGTGGAGGTGGTACGTGCTGAGGCTGATCCAGCCTCGGTAATTTGCGGGGGCCTTCTTCACGTTATCCGTCCAGAGACTTATTTCGCTCAAATAGGCTTGGTTACGAGCGACGGTTGCGGTGGCCGCCGGTACCACCAACAAAACCAGTAAGATCCAACTGCGCTGCCCGAGTAATTTGAAGGCGGAAAACGCAATGCACAGTACTATGGCGGCAAGCGGGAGATACATGCGGTGGTCGGCCATGGTCTGACTGTTGACCGGGATGAAGCTGGAGCTGGGAGCGAGCAGGATGAAATACCAGGCTCCGAGGAAACCCAGCAGCGGTTTGCGCTTGAGGGCCCACAGCGTGGTGCTGAGGGCGGCAAAAACGATCGATCCACAAAAGATTATAGTGCGCGCATCGCTCACGATGGCCGCGCCGTAGTCAAAAGTTAGACCTGCCGGCCACAGGCTCAAACCGGCGTAACGAACGACCGCATAAGCCTGCGTGCACAGGTAGTTCCAGTGGGTGACATATTCGTCCGGGCCGACCGAGCCCCCGCGCGCTTCGGACGTGTAAACAAGCATGCCGAGTAGCAACAAGGTGGAGGCGTGGCTGAGGTGGAGCCATCCGTGGCGACGCCAGGCGTTGCGAAAGGTGCCGCTGACAAACGTGCGATCATAAAGGAAAATGACCAACGGGGCCGTGGCCATGACTTCCTTTGCGCCCATGCCAAGCAGGCAGCTGCAAACGGATGCTGCAAACCAAAGGCCGTCGCGTGCAGTTGTGTAGCGGACAAAACAATACAGCGTCAGCAGGTAGAAAAGGCCGGCGAGCGACTCAGCACGTTGCGCGATATAGGTGACGGACTCGGTTTGCAGCGGATGCACGGCCCAGAGTGCAGCGACCAGCCAGGCAAGCCAGGTGGCATTGCGGGCAAGGCAGCCTCCGATGGCTGGTTGTAGCAATGTGTAGCGAACCAATAAAAAGAGGGTAATTGCAGCGAAGGCATGGAGGAGAATATTTCCGACGTGGTAACCCGCGCTCTCGGTTTGGCAAAAGGCATGGTTGATCGCGAAACTGAAGTTGAGCGTAGGACGGCCGCAGACTGTGATGCCGTTTTGATTCGGTGGGTTGAGCGCGGTCGAGAAGGACCGGATACTCGTGTTGTCTGGAATCGAATCGATGTCATCAAAGATGTAGGGACCTTTTATACCATTATAAAATGTGGCGAAAACGAGCGTCGCCAGCATCAGTGCGGCGAGAAAAAGGCCGCGACGCTTTCCAAAATACTGGATCTCGTTGGGTGCAACTGCGGGCGCTGGCTCGGGCTTTTCCTGGGCGGCGGACATGCCTCAGAGGAACGATTGCGGTGTGAGGAGTCGAGCGCGCAGCGGATTTGTCGTTGCGGCGGAGGATGCGGGCCCGTGTGCTTGGCGAAATGAGTTTGTTTGAACTTAAGATCGAGATTTCAGCCACTGGCGTCGAAGTTGTGGATGCGCTTTTGCTGGAGCACGGCGTCGAAAATTGGAGCCTCCTTGAGGACGTGATCGTACATCGCGCGTGGATCGTGGGCGTGTTCGAAAACGAGGTGGTTGCCCGATTGGCCTGGGGCGAGCTACGGCCGCTGCTGCCGGTCGTTCCGCTGGGAGAACCGGAGTTTCGCGCACTGGCCGACCAGGACTGGCGCGACAGCTACAAGGCTCATTTCAAGGCGTCGCGTTTTGGGCGGTTGCACTGGGTTCCCGTTTGGGAACGCAACGCGTTTCAACTGCCGGCCGGCGAAGCGGTGATCTGGCTCGATCCCGGGCTGGCCTTCGGCACAGGCAATCATGAGACAACGCGACTCTGCGCGGAGCGGTTGGTAGCCTTGGCTGACACCCGCGGCGTTACGGGAAAGGTGATTGATGCTGGTTGTGGTTCCGGTATCCTAGCGCTGTCGGCGGTCAGGCTGGGATTTAGCGATGTGTCCGGGTTCGACAATGATTCCGAAGCCGTGCGCGTGAGCGATGAAAACGCCGCGTTGAACGAACTAACCGGGCGCGTTCGTTTTTATACGGCTGATCTGGCGGCTGGGCTGCCCGCCGAGTCTGCCGACGTCGTACTCGCGAATATTTTGGGCGACGTGCTGATAAAATTCGCGCCGCTGCTGATTCGTGCGGTGAAACCGCGAGGCGCGCTCGTGATGAGTGGTATTCTGGCCGTGGAAATCGAAAAAGTACGGGCCGCATTTGCGACGCTTGTGCCGAATTGGACCTGTGACTCGCGGCTGATGGGCGAGTGGGCTGATCTCTTGCTGACGCGTCCGAGTTGAATTTAGGATCACGCCGGCGGAGTGACCACTGATGGAATTCCTCAATGAGGAATTCTTGGGAGTGTCCTCCGGCTGATTGCCTGCGGATATCTATTCCGGCGTCCGCTAATCGAAGACCAAGCGTATTTAAACAACGCAAGCCGTCATCGCAAAGCCGAGAAGAGCTGTACGGGAATTAGCGTTAGCCACGCCTCCGAAGCGCGTGGTCAGAAGGTGGAGCCCGATCTCCGAGCGGGCTTTGCGACGTTGTGGTTTAACCGAGGTCAACTGCGCGTTTGGGACAACGCGCACCACCAATTCTGCACGATGCTGTCGGTCGTGGGTATTCCCCAATCAAAGCCCGCCATCTCCAATTCCCGTACAGCTCCTAGTCCTAGAAATAAGCGGAGAGGGAGAAGCGACCGTGACTCTATCGATACTAGCCTAAAGGTGCTGAGGCGGTCAGAATTCTTTTTGCTCGGGCACGACGCCGACAACCTCGATCTCGATCGGGCCAACGTTGGTGATGCCGAGATTGAGGCGGTAAATATCCGTGATTTCCTGCGCCAGATATCCCTGGATCGCGTCCATCTTGGCATCGGGCCGAACCTTTAAGCGGAGATAAGTTTTAAATTTGCCGCGGCGTTTGACCACGCGGGCGCGGGCAGAACTGACGCCACGCAGCTGCTGGCAGCAGGTTTCGAGCAGACGGTGCAATGCATGCCGTGAGATTTGCAGCCGACCGCTTTCATTGGAGACGAGCAAAAGGCGCGGCTGGCGAAGAAGGAACAGCATGGCCAGGACACCGAGCGCGGCCCAAAGGCCTATCACCAGGACAGGCGCGTTGAGGAAGTATTCAAGAATCGGAGACACGGTGCGGGTCTCAGTCGGTTGTGACGATGCCGGCCCACAGGTCCTCCGGCCGGTCGCCGTTGGTGGTGGAGCCGGGCACGGGCAGGCGGACTCCCTCAACGATCACGTCGACCCGGGAAACGCCCTTGTCGGTCATGGCGATCACCTGTTTGCGAACGGAGGCTTGTACCTCATAGGCGGTTCGGCCAATTTCGGTGCCATAGATGATTACGATCCGAAGCTCGACCGCGTAATCGCCGCGGGCGTCTTCGGTTACTTTTACGCCGCGCTTGTCGGCTTCGCGTTTGGAAAAGAGCTCGCTAATGCCATCGGCCATACCGCCGCCGACGCCGGCCACGCCGGGTACTTGCATGGCGGCCAGGCGCACGATGCTCGCGACGACATCATGGTTGATCTTGATATCGCCGAGTTCCGGCTGGTCATCCATGCGGGTGGGCGGTGTGAAATCACTGGGAGGCATTCCCCAATGTAGCGAGAGCCGTGGAAAAGTTGCAAGATTTGCGAACTTGACGCGAAAATCTCCGTGTGCGGGAAAGGCGGGTCGAGCGCCCGGCATTTTTATAGTGACTGCTGAATCGAGGCGTTGGCCGTCGTGCTTAGGAGAACAAATCCGGCGGGGTGCGCTTCAGGAAATCTTCCATGTAAGCCGTCGTTGCCTTTCCTTCGATGAAGATCGGGTCGCTCATAATCGCTTTATGGAGCGGTATGGTGGTTTTGATGCCACGGATGAGGTACTCGCTCAAAGCCCGATAGGCACGTTCGAGGGCAACTTTGCGCGTAGTGCCGAAGCAGATCAGTTTGCCGATCATCGAATCGTAATACGGTGGAATCGTGTAGCCGCTGTAGGCGTGACTGTCGACACGCACGCCGTGGCCGCCGGGTGCGTAGTAAAGTCCAATGGTGCCGGGCGAGGGGGCGAAGTTGCGCGCAGGATCCTCGGCATTGATGCGGCATTCGATCGCATGCTTTTCGAAGGTCACGTCACTCTGGTCAAAATCGAGTTTCAAACCGTTGGCTATGTGGATCTGTTGTTTAATCAGATCAATACCGGTGCATTCCTCGGTCACGGGATGTTCGACCTGAACGCGTGTGTTCATTTCGATAAAATAATAATTCCCCTTTGCATCGACGAGGAACTCGATGGTGCCGGCGTTCTCATATTCGGCGGCTGCGGCGGCCTTGACCGCGGCTTTGCCCATGCGTTTGCGGAGATCGGCGTTGAGGAAGGGCGACGGCGATTCCTCGATCAGCTTTTGGTGACGGCGTTGGATTGAACAGTCGCGTTCGCCGAGGTGCAGAACTTTGCCATGGCTATCAGCGAGGATCTGAAACTCGATATGGCGCGGACGCTCGATGTATTTTTCGATGTAAACGCTGCCATTGCCAAAGGCCTTTTCGGCTTCGTTGCGTGCGACGTGATATTCCTTGGCGAACGAGACGTCGTTGTGAGCGATGCGCATGCCGCGACCGCCGCCGCCCGCGACGGCCTTGATGATGACGGGATAACCGATTTTGCGCGCAATTTTGACCGCCTCAGTTTCGGTTTCCACGGGGCCGTCGCTGCCGGGGACGGTGGGGACGCCTGCCTTTTTTACGGTGTCTTTCGCCACCGCTTTGTCGCCCATCATTTTGATGGACTTCGATTTTGGGCCAATGAACTTGATGTTACAGGATTCGCATTGCTCGGCGAATTTGGCGTTCTCCGAAAGAAAACCGTAGCCGGGATGGATTGCGTCGACGTCCGCGATTTCGGCTGCGCTCAAGATGCGGTCGGCGCGCAGGTAGCTGTCGGAGCTTTTCGGGCCGCCGATGCAGATTGCTTCGTCGGCTAGTTGGACATGCAGAGATTGCACGTCGGCCTCGGAATAAACCGCGAGGGTCTTGATGCCCATTTCCCGGCATGCCCGAACGATGCGAAGCGCAATTTCACCGCGATTGGCGATGAGGACCTTTTGAATCATAAAAATAAGAAAACCACTAAGCCGCACCCATCGCCGTGAAGTTTACGGTGAGAGGTGTTCGTTAGTGGTTAATAGACTTAACCTTGTTTAACCTTATAAATGCGCTGTCCGTATTCAACCGGCTGGCCGTTCTCGACCAATGCCTCGAGGATAGTGCCTTTTAGTTCAGCTTGGATCTCATTCATGATCTTCATCGCTTCGATGATGCAGACCACGGTGGTTTCGGTGACTTTGGTGCCTTTTTCCACGAACGCTTTGCTCTCGGGCGAAGGTGAACCGTAGAAGGTTCCAACCATCGGAGATTTGATGTAGATGACGCCAGCCTCCTCAGCGGTTTCGCCGGCGCCCGAGGCGGGGGCCGCGGATGGGGCGGTCGTGCCCTGAACCAAGGGCGAGGCGGTTTGTCCGCTATTTTCAGATCCGGGGGGGAAGGGAGAATTCGAGCCCCGCGATGTTGAAACCAGCGGCAGC
>Ga0302321_100000892_pt1 | contig 25811 bp, 18 predicted proteins | sample Fen_T0_1_FD_202505 | JGI IMG/M metagenome (GOLD analysis project Ga0302321, IMG submission 202505) | Peat permafrost microbial communities from Stordalen Mire near Abisko, Sweden - Fen_T0_1 | ecosystem: Environmental > Terrestrial > Soil > Wetlands > Permafrost | place: Sweden: Abisko...
TTGAAGGTATCCCGCCCCCGACGACCCACTTGGCAAAAACTTTCTGAACCTCGTCTTCGGTCAGGGAATCCAGGCCTTTTTGCAAAATCCCAACCAAAACCGGCCAATCCTTACGTACCGCAATACTTTCATTAGCACTGTTACGATCATAAAAAGCGGCGATTCTCAGATTATTTAATTGATGCTTGGCTTGCAGATAATTCGCCGTACCCAAAAAGATGATGGCAGCATCGACCTGCCCCTTATCAACTGCTTTCAGGCTATCCAACATGGTGTTGACTTTAACCCGTTTGGCAGTGGGGAATTCGTCAGTGATTTGTTCTCCATATTGGTAACCCATAACCACTGCGATTTTTTTATCGGCAAGATCATTACGATTATTGATTGCTGTACTGTCTTGTTTGGTCACTATGACCAGGGACTTGGTCAGGTATGGCCTAGTAAAACTGAACCACTCAGCCCGGTCAGCCCGGTTAACCATCGTGGCAACCATATCAGCTTTACGTTTGGCAGCTGCTTTGTACAAGCTGCTCCAATTGGAATCGGGATAGACCGTAAAATTGACACCTAGCCGTTCGCTCAGAATCGCCATTATTTCAACTGCAATACCGTCGATTTTGCCCAGGTCATTAACAAAACTATAAGGTGGCAAACCACCATCATAAGCAATGCGAAGTATTTTATGCTTGGCTAACCATTTGTGTTCATCCGGCGTCAGTTGCAAAACCGTATCAGGCGAATGATTCTGCACAGCAATAGCTTCGTGGAATTCATTTGCATGAACCGCCGTCTGGGAAAGAACCACTGCTAGGAATACAATCAGATAGGACATTACTGTAACGAAGGGCTGCGGAAAATAAGTTATCTTAAAACTGAGCGGCAGGGGCATTGTAAACCAGTTATTGAGAAAAGAACCTCGCTTATTTATTGGCTGTCCACTCGATAATGTTCCCATACACGTCCCATTTTATTAGGATACAATTATGCTATCCCGTCTGTTAATATGAATTATCGCCCCTAATTGGACAATTGCCACTAGGCCGGCGATAAAAACAACTCAGCGATTGATTTTATAGAAATGGCAAATGCCTGGCTGGTCTATTTTATCGACCCAAAGAGTACAGATGCCTCAGACTACGATGTAATTAGCTGCTTAATCATACAAGGTACATTCATTTATGAAAATTAAATATTTTTTGTGTAGCTTAGCCTTATTGTGGTGCATTTCCAGCAGTGCCGCAGACCTAGATCGGGTTACCGTAGAAAGCCTACTTGCCAAGGCTACCAGCAACCAACCCGCCGATCTGCGCCGAAAAAACCTGACCGACCTGGATTTGTCTGGACTCGATTTTACCCATTCTGATTTATGGGGTTCCGATTTACGCAGGACAAACCTAAGCAAAAGTAACTTATCCGGGCTGAACCTAGACTTAACGGTCATGACCAAAATCAACCTATCCGGTGCCAACCTCTCCAATACCAGCATTTTTGGAGTCAGCATGATTGGCGCAAATCTTAGCAACGCCAACCTTTCTCATAGTCGATTTATTGCCAACCTGGATCGCTCTAACCTTAATCATGCCGACCTTCGCAAAGCTAATTGGGGTGTGGATATGAAAAATCAGCCCATGGGACTCATGCGGGTTAGCTTGAATAATGTCGATTTGTCCGGTGCAGATTTGACAGATGCCAACCTTAATCGGGCTTTGCTTCGCCACGCCAAACTGACCGGTAGTGTACTACGCAATACCATCTTATTTGGTGCCGATCTCTCAGGTGCTGATTTTACCAACGCCGATTTATCTGGGGCTGATTTATCGGGCTGCAATTTGACCGATGCTGATTTAACGGGAAGTAATTTAGCAAAAACCCGTTTTTCAGGCGTCAAGGACAAATCCCTGCTCAAAGGCTTGGAAACCAGCAAAAACCTGGATTCTGCCATTTTCGATTGACTCAAACCCGATGGTCTTATTTCTATTTTACTGTTAGGCAGTATCATTACTGTTGTGTCCTCTCATTCAGGAAAAAAACTTGCTCACATTGAGCAATGTCTTATAAATTCCCCATCCCAAGGGCAGCAACACCGCTAACCATGCCAATAACACCCAGATAAGGCCAGTCGGTTTTGCACTGCTGGCTTCATTTCCTGCATCGCTGTTATTCATGGTTTCATGTGCGAGACGTTTTTCTTCTGTCAATTCACTGTCGGTCATAAACCACCTATCTGCCACAGGCCGGATTAGCAAATTGCAAACTAACCCAATCATCAACATTGCAGCCAAAATCATCATGGTTTGATTGTAGACCTGCTCACGCGGAATACCCAAGCCGATCTGGTATTCCCGCATGTAATTCACGATAACCGGCCCCAAAATCCCTGCCGTTGCCCAGGCCGTAAGCAAACGTCCGTGAATGGCCCCTACCATCTGAGTGCCGAACAAATCGGCCAGATAAGCAGGGACAGTGGAAAATCCGCCGCCGTACATACTCAAGATGATGCAGAAAGCACCTACGAACAACATGATATTCCCTGTATTCGCGCTTTCTGGAATGCTAAGGTATAACAAACCTCCCAGCAAAAAAAACAGCAGGTAAATAGTTTTACGACCCAATCTGTCCGACAAACTTGCCCAAAAAAATCGCCCACCTATGTTGAATAAGCTCAACAAAGCCGTAAATCCGGCGGCGACAGCGGCTATCGCGGCTAATTCATCTTTATTTAAGTCTGCATAAAGTTTAGCGATACCGATAAGTTGACCGCCGAAAACCTCCTGTAACATGGGGGACGACATTCCGATGATGCCAATACCCGCGCTGACATTCATACATAACACACCCCATAACAACCAGAACTGCTTAATCTTGAATACATTTTTTACGTGTACGTGTTTTTGGGTAATCATTTTACTGGTTTTACTGGCATCAGGAGGATTCCAATCGTCTGGTTGCCAACCAGACGCTGGTATGCGATAACCCAACGCACCAGACATCATAAACACGAAATAAACCACTGCCATCACCATAAGCGTGGGCATAACGCCTACATCCGTTTCAGTCGCAAAATACTTGATTAATTCTGCCGCTAACGGAGAACCTATCATGGCACCGCCGCCAAAACCCATGATCGCCATGCCCGTAGCCATACCTCGTCGGTCTGGAAACCATTTAATCAGGGTCGATACCGGCGAGATATAACCCAAGCCCAAACCGATGCCTCCAATCACCCCAGAACCTAGCAACATCATCCAAAATTGATGGTAATAAATACCCAAAGCGGAAAATAACATGCCGCCACACCAGCAACAGGCACTAACGACAGCCGCTTTACGTGGGCCGACATGCTCTAGCCAACCACCCCACAAGGCAGCAGATGAGCCAAGGAATACAAAAAATAAGGTGTACATCCAGCCCAAGGTCGAAATTTTCCAGTCGCAATGAGTAACAGTCAGTTCCTGCAAAAAACCTATTTCAGAGCCGCACTCGATTACTTCTTTGATGCCTACGGCCTTTGAAAGCGGTAGCCAGAATACGGAAAAACCATAAGCCATGCCTATACATAGATGGATAGCCAAGGCAGCGGGAGGAACTAACCAGCGGTTGAAACCGGGCTGGGCGATGATGCGTTCTTTAGCCAAAAACCCTGGCCCTACTCTGGCAGTATTGATATTTGCTTGCACTGTGTTCATTGATGGAAAATGTTATGGAATAGTAATTGAATTTAAGTCTATTTCAAAGTTAGCGTACATTTTATTAATGGCGCTTAATTATTCCGGGTGCTGCAGGGTGAGGACTAAACGAGGGCACAGGCAAGGGAGATTGACCAAGTGGCTGTGACGGCGTCATATTCTGATTCCACGAATTATTGGGCTGTTGTTGAGGTAATATGTTTGGATTCAATGTTCCAAACGGCGGGAACATTTGATTGCCAAAATTTCGGCCATTAAAGCCATACGAAGGAATGAAAACTCCTCCGCCCCCTAAATATGGGCGTTGCTGAGCCGCAATCGCCTGTTGCTCTTGCGCAATGGCACTGCGCCTTTGTAACGCCAGGCTCTCTTGTATTTCCAATTCTGCTTGCCGCTCTTTTTCCGCTTCAATTTTTGCTGCTTCATTGACCGCCTGTTCTTCCTGCCAAGCTTTTAATTTAGCCTTAGCTGCTTCGGTTTCTTCGGGAGTCATTTGCTTTACCTTGATAACACCCTGCGGTATCTCCCCTGATGAACAAGGTTCGGATTGATAGATAATTTTTCCTGTCGCGTTCTTGCATTTAAAGACTTCGGCATTGGCTGATAAGGACAATGTTATAAGTGCTATAAAAATAAAATTTATGTATTTCATGATTGAATCTCCTTACATTTTTGTATGGATAAACAAAATAATGAAGATTATTTTACCCCTGCCTGTTGCTTTCCAGCCATCAACATCCGCGCCAATCTTCGTAAACCATCTGATGAAACCTCTAACCCGAACGGTGCGCCAATGTTTTCCAGCTCATAAATTACATCGGTGGCGGCTATAAACGTCAAATAACGTAAGCCTTCAACTTCAGGCAGTTGTTTTGCCAATGTACGTAATTGCGGTGCCAGCTTTTGCCAAGTTTGGGTGAAAAATACCCGTACAGGATCACTACTTTCCGGGCTTTGTGCTTTTAAACCAGCTTGAAATGCGTTGCGAGACTCCAATAAAATCTCCGTCAAGGTATCGCGCAGTTCTGGCGATTGCGTTTCGCTTGCGGCCTGATTAATGGCTTTGCTCAAAAAACCATCCCATTCCTGCCAGTTCGCTTGCCACTGTTTTTGCTCTGCTTCGGTAAAAGGCGCTTCAGGTTTCGGTGTCACCTTTTTTAGTGGCGCATCGAAAGCCAGTTTAATGTTTACGCCCCCATCATTGGCATCGGCACTGCTAAACTTTAAGGTTTCCAGTATTTTTTTGATTTCACCTGCATTTTCTTTCGGTAAAAATCCGGCCAAGGTGCGTTCCATGTCGCCGCGAGACTTATTTAAGTCTACTTTGACCTCCGCCAATTTGGGTTCAGCCACACGCTTTATTAGGTCTTGCAGCTTATCTATCGTTAACTGTTGGCCTTGCCTGTCATAAGCATTCGCTTTGGTAACTGGCAGACTGAGTACGGATTGGTCTGCGCTGATCGTCGGTTGCTGAAAAGTTTCCAACGCGCCATCCCAAGCCAAAACGGTGATACATTGACCGCCAAAAGAGGTGCCAAACTGCGCTTGCACGTCGTTCAACAGCTTGATTTGCCCACCTTCACCGGAGATCCTGGGGTTGTACAGCTTTAGAAAACTGCATTTATGTTTGTCATTCCACACTTCAGCAGCCCCGCCCTCGCCCGTAAAAAGCTGGCTGACCACCGCTTTTTTAATCAGACTATAGTCTAGTTGTATGGGCAGTTTGTAAGGTTCAGCCGCACCCGTTTTTGCAATCCCGGCAAGTAGGCTGACAGCCATAGTTAAAAAATATTTGTTCACTTATTTGCTCCTAAATTTTACGGTACCGATTACTTTTTTGTGCCGATGTCCGGTTTCTGGTTATCTTTCTTATCCGTTGTTTCAACAGTAGTATTTTCAGGCAACACCGCCTTTACCGCTTCATCAACCGGATGCTTAATCCGTGTAAATTGTTGCCCGATAAACAAATCATTGCTTACCGTTGTCACATCGCCAAGCCAACGCGTAGACGTTAGACAAGATTCCGAAAAGGGTGGTTCTTTACAAACATCAATCTTGCCATCTTTTAACACATTAAAATGTAAACCGGGCAGAGGCCGCACCCGCATGCCCGGTAAAGGGTGGCTGTAATCCAGGATGGTGGCATCCTTGTCATTCAGCAAGTCAAGTAACAGTTTCGGCACTTGATATAGAGGTAAACTGCCAATCTTCACTGGCCCTTTTTTGCCATCAATAATAATCATGGGGGTGCTGACATAAAACTTGAACATCTCCGGCGTAAAGTCGCTGCGGTTAGCGGCTAACACGCCCGAATCGACATATCCGGCAAAGTTTTCTCCCAGAAACGGCAAGTGATCGCCAAATACCGCGATAATGCTTTCGGGATCGCGCTTACGCACTTGGTCAATAAAAGCCATTAACTCACGTGATTTGTAGTAGGTCGTGTTGGCATAGGTAACGACTTCTTCAACTTGGGAGTTGGCTGTGATTTTGCTAGGCCGCATTGCCCCAAGTGGATAATTCCAGTGCCCAAAATAAGTCACGATATAATCCAGTATCGGTTGTTTTTTTTCCAGAGACGGTGATATTTTCTCCAGTACCTGCCTGTACAAAGTGGCATCCGACATAAATTCCCGGTTCATGTCATCCTGGACAAAATCGGCTATCGACCAGTAGGTTTGAAAACCAATATTCCGGTAGGCGTTGACGCGATTCCAGAACACCGGCACATTGGGGTGCGAGGCAACCGTACGATAACCTTTTTCGGCGAGGATGTGAGGAAGGCAAGGGACGGAATTCTTGAGCTGCCGTTCAAATTTAACATTGTCTTTCGTGACCGGAAATCCGCATAAGACTTCAAATTCCGAGTTTGCCGTGTAACCGCCAAACACCGGCGGCATGGCCGTCGAATAACCCGTACTTTTCCACAGCTTGCGGAATTCTGGCGACAAGGGGTTCTGGTTATATCCGGCTTTCTTCAAGCGGTTAGGATCCCAGAATGACTCCAACAACACCAAGTGGATATTACGTGGCGCAAACGTTTTCTCAGGTTCGGCAGATTTATCCGCAGGAATAGCAGCCAATAGACTTTTGGCAGATTCCTGGGCAACATCCATATCGGGCGCAGCATCCGCTAAAGCGAAATAGCGCGAACCTTCTTGCAAGGTATACAAGGTTGCACCATGCCACACATAGTTAGAGCGCTGATCCCACACTGAATTACCGGTGTACTTGTCAATCGACTCCACAATCATGGCGGGTTTATAAACAACCGTAATGCCCAGCAACACAGCCGCCAAAGTCGCAAGGTAAGCGCTCCAGTGCCGCATCGTAAAATTGAAGAGCAACAGACTGGCAATACCGGCCAAGGGAATTGCCGCCGCAAAAAAACGCCAGCCTTCTAAGATCAACAGCAGTGAGCGTAAGGCAAACACATCGTCCGGCATGATTGGGCCGCCAAAAAAGGCGATTTTTATGGCATTGCCGACATATAAAATGCCCATAACCATTGCTTGAATCACCAGAAAAACCGACACCCGCTTTGACAAGGCATAAAGAAAATAGGCAACCAATAACTGAAGCAAAAAATCCAAAGGCACAGCCTGGGCTTTTATCTGCACATCAAACTTGAATGTACTGATTAAGTAAAATAAACAATAAAACAGGGCTGTAGAAGCAAGCGGTATGAATTTTGCGGGCATGGTTTTAGAAAAAAAGGTCTTGGTTTAAGACTACACTGGCTAAGATGAATGTGAAGTGAACGGAAACCACATATTAGCATAATCCTACCTTTCACTTGATTATCGCTGGTTGTATACGCTGGGTATCTCAATGAAGAATGGGGTATTGTACAAGCCGATAAATATATACGCGCATTGATTTCCCGCTTTACATGGCTTTCATAAAATCCCCAAATAGGAAAACGCCACGATGACATCAAACCAGGTTATTCATTCCTTTCCCGAAAGGAGCCATGTCATTTTCTATACCTTGGCGAGTTACGGCATTGATGTAATTGGAATTCCTCAACAACGCAAAGATGTGATTGGTCATCTTGAAGAAGATGATTAAGGTTAGTAGAATTAAATAAACAGCATAATTTAAAAAACATCAATTTATTCAACAAACTAGTCTTTGCCTTATTCGGCATTAGATCCATTCTCTAAAACAGATTTTGGCTCATATCAACCAACGAAGTAAAGACTGTCCAAGAGCCGACGGTCAGAAACTTTACAAAATCAATCGAAACTGCCCTAAGTTTTGTCGATTACTGGAAGCTAATTTCCAGGTCGCGTTTTTCTTTGCTCAAATTTTAAAAATAAGCTGTCCCGCTTGTAGTGTCTGCTTTCGCCATTGCCGCCAGTAGCTTTCAGCTTGGTGCTGACGTAAACAGCGCAAATAACGCACCCGTTGAGCAGCGTTAAGATGCTCGTGAATCAGTGGCATTAAGCCATCTTCGACATTATAAACAGGTTTTTCAGCGGCTAGACAAACGGGGACAATGCAGTCTAATGGTAAGCTCAATTCTTGGGCAATCGCTTCACAAACCTGCCGAATACTATGAGCTTTGGCGTTGTCCGGTTGTTGGATATTGTAAGGGGGCTGCCATTCGCGCACTGGCCGTAAGCGGTCACAATGCGTAGCCACTGCGAATATGACGGGCAAAGTTTGATTTGGACGTTCTTCTTGAAAGTAATGGCGTATGGCGTTCAGTTGTTGTGCATCGATTTGTCGGGCGGCTTGCGCGGCATTACATACTACTAAAATCACATCGACTTTGGCCCATTCCTGCTTTAAGGCTGTGGACGCTTGTCCGTGCATTAAGCCGCCATAACCGGCGCTATCCAGTATGATGGCTTGTTGCAAACCATCGCGTTCAAGTACATAGGGTGTAATTTCTGCGGTAGTGGGCAGCAATCCTTCCGCGCTTTTTATCTCGCCAAACAAAGCGTTAATTAAGCTTGATTTACCGCTGCTGACTTGACCTAAAACAAGCAGTCGGAGTGGTTCTATCGAATGGTTATGTGCTGCAATTTCCGCAATATCTTCTTTTGAAGCAGAGGTTAATCTGTCAGTCGGGACAATATCATCCAGGGTTAATTGACCGCTGTAGAGTTGAATTGCGTAATAGCCGAGCTTGTTAATATAAGCACTAATCAGGCGTTGCGATATTTCATTTGTCACTGTATTCAGCCCTTTGGTGAATAATAAACCGCGTGCTTTAGCCAGCGCTGCTCCTGACCAATTAAAGAGCCAATTCCCAAAATCGAACACCGATTTAAGTTTATTTAGGGTATCCACGGCTTGCTTGGCGCGTAACAAATCGCCGACTCTCACCGCATGACTGCCTGGAATTTTATCTAATACCTCGTGTTGAATATCGTCACAGACCAACATAATCAGCTTGAGCAAGTACGGCAACGGAAATTCTAAAACAGGGTATTTAGAATCGGCATGAAAATGTCGCGCAACCAATGTTAATACTTCATTCGTCAGCTTTAAGGCTTTCCTTGAGTCCGTAAAAAAATCCGTTTCTGTTTGCCAGCGTTCGGTTAATGGCTGAAGTGCATCCCAAGCCAGTTGGGCTTTATCCGACCAGTTTGGATTGCGCTGAATTACAAAGGGCTGTACAAATATCGGCTCGGTTGTGTGGCTACGCCAGTACAGCAAACCATAGACCAAGGCAACATTAGCCGATAAGATACCCAGGCCCTGATAAATCCAACCCTGTTGCCATAGCCAATAACCGCCCAAGCCGATTAACGCCAGCCAAGGCAATAAAAACACCACTGCTACGATCATTCCAAAGCGCGATAATGGCATAGGCATTAGCTAGGTTCCTTATTTTTGAGGAATTGACGCGCATGGGTAAAGGCTTCATCGTAAGCTTGTTTTAAGGACGCATGGTCAGGTAAAGCGCCTCGTTTAACACCATACAAATACACGCAAAAAGCTTTGCCCAGTGCATAAGTCATCGCCCCCGAATATACGCCCGCCACCGCCGAACCGTACACAGGTACAAATTTTAGCAATTCGCGTCCAAATAAGCCGATGCCGACACTGACACCAATGAGACTGGTAAATTCGGCATAAAGTCTGCGGGTTAACTCCAGGCCATAAATTGAAGCGATACTATGAAATAGCTTGGCTTGTACAGCCAGCACTAAGGGTAAGCCTACCAGAGGAATTGCGCCCAATCCCACATTCAACAGCGCGTAGCCGATAAGATGAGGATGGGCTTGCTTGGCATGAAAATCCAGTAATTCCTTATGGTGTTCAGTCCCCCTTAATAAGCCAATCACACCCGTTGGAAACACGGCTTCAATGGTATCCCATAAGGCATTCAGCCCGTAATCGACTGGCTCAAAGCCATCTTCGGACAGGGTGAAATCAACCGGCACAAAATGCACAGGTACTGACTTGAACCAGCCCCGTTGATGCAATAGCACTTGTGTCAACGCATGAGGCACTTGCGGCGGAAAGGGAGTTTGTTGATAAGGGTACGGTTGAATATGTTCGGCATTATCGGCATAACCTTCGTGTAAGGCGGTTTGCACCACGATAATAGGCCAGTCTGGGTGTCGCTTGTGAATGCTCAACACGGTATCAACCACCTCCGCTTGATTCATGTCCAAAGCCCGTAGCACCACCACTAATAAATGAGCTTGATTGGCACACCAGGCTAAGTCTTCGCCAGGATTATAAGCCGTTTCGCCCAAACCGCGTGTATCCAGAAAACGTATCATCGGATGGCTGGATGATGGAAAATCATAAAACCGCGACCTTTTGGTACAAGACTGAAAGCCATTGCCGATTTCTGCCGAATCACTACCGGTTAATGCTCGAATCAGCGATGTTTTACCCGCCTGTGTTTTGCCTAGTAACCAAAAAACAGGAGTCGGTAAACGTTGCTTAACTTCATCTATTTTAGATTCTATACCGCTCGCTTTGGGACTAAAAAGCGCATCGCCCAAACCCTTCCACGTCCAACTGCTGATGATATTCATGTTGATAAATATGCTACGGAAAGAAAGGCTTAGTGGATTTCCCGATGCAAACGGTAAAACACTCTTTTAGCCACCTCGACTATCGCTAGATAGACCACCACCATCATCGCTAAGATGGCATAAAACTGGGCTGGTGGTGGTACGAAGCCGAAATACGTCCCTACTGGGGTGAAAGGTAAGGCCGCGCCGATTGCCACAACCGAGAGGGAAGTTGCCACCAGGATCGGATGGGCGCGGCTTTTGAATGGATTGCCACGGGTACGGATAATGAAGATCACCAAGACTTGGGTGGACAGGGATTCGACAAACCAACCGGTTTGGAACAACGCTTCATTCGCATTCAACACGTTCAGCATGACATAGAAGGTCAGGAAGTCGAACGCCGAACTGATGGGGCCTATCACCAGCATAAAATTGCGGATAAAATTCATGTCCAGAACCCTAGGTTTGCGAAGTTCTTCTTGGTCTACTTCATCTAACGGGATTGGTACTTCGGAGAGATCGTACAGAATATTGTTGAGCAATATTTGCGTGGGCAACATCGGCAGGAAGGGCAGGAATAACGCAGCACCCGCCATGCTGAACATGTTGCCGAAGTTGGAACTGGTGCCCATCATGATGTACTTCATGATATTGCCGAAAGTGCGGCGGCCTTCCAGCACGCCGTCAAGCAGGACGTTCAAATCCTGATCCAGCAAGATCATGTCGGCAGCTTCCTTGGCGACATCGACCGCCGAATCCACCGAGATTCCCACATCCGCTGAATGCAATGACGGCGCATCGTTGATGCCATCGCCCATATAACCGACTACATGGCCGCGTGCTTTGAGTGCCAGGATTACCCTGTCTTTCTGCGACGGGTTAACCCGGCAAAATAAGTTTGTTTTTTCCACTCTGGCACGCAACGCGTAATCATCCATCTGGGCGATGTCTTTGCCAGTAAGGATGCCTGTTACAGGAATATTCAACTCGGCACAGACATGTTGGGTCACCAGTTCACTATCGCCGGTCACGATCTTAACTGTCACCCCCCATTCCTTAAGTGCTGCAAGAGCAGTACCAGCGCTTGCCTTGGGTGGGTCTAGGAAACCAGCAAAACCTGCAAACACCAAATCTGATTCATCACCGATAACCGCATCGGAGTGATCTTGCGGAACAGTGCGCCAGGCGATGCCCAATACCCGAAAACCTTCTTTTTCGAGGGCGATATGCTCGGCGTGTATCCGTTCCCTCGAGGCCTTATCGAGCGGAATCTGGACTGCATTACCCTGTTCTTCATAGTGGGTACACAGGCCAATAATCTCTTCGGACGCACCTTTGACCACCAGTATTCGGCCATTGCCTTTGTCCAGCAACACAGACACGCGCCGTCGTTCAAAGTCGAAGGGGACTTCATCAATCTTTTTCCAGGCACTCACGTCGATGTTTTCGTGCGCCAGGATGGCATCGTCGAGTGGGCTTTTAAGGCCCGTTTCAAAAAAACTGTTGAGATAAGCGAGTTCCAGCACCCGATCACTGGGTTTTCCTTGCGGGTCTACATGTTGCTCCAGGCGAATTTTCGCTTCAGTCAGCGTGCCGGTCTTGTCCGTGCATAACACATCCATTGATCCTAGGTTCTGGATGGAAGCCAAGCGTTTGACGATCACCCGTTTTTTAGCCATGTGCATAGCCCCTCGCGACAAGGTGACTGATACCACCATCGGCAGCAGTTCCGGTGTCAATCCTACCGCGAGTGCTACTGCAAACAGGAAAGAATCCAGCCAAGGCTTGTGCATGAAGGCATTGACCAGCAATACAAATAGCACCAGCAAGATGGTCAGGCGCATGATGAGCAGGCCGAAACGGTGCGTACCGATCTCGAAAGCTGTCGGTGGTGGCTGGCCAGTAAGACTGTCGGCGATAGCGCCAATTGCCGTGCCGGTACCCGTTTTGACCACCCGCATCCTGGCGCTACCACTGATGACGGTGGTTCCCATGAACACCGCGTTGGTGGCATCCTGTAACTCGGTTGCATCGGCGGCAAGTACTCCTGGATGCTTTTCGACAGGATAGGATTCACCGGTGAGCAACGCCTGTTTGACAAACAGATCCTGCGCTTCCAATACCAGGCCATCCGCCGGAACCATATCCCCCGCAGAGAGCACGGTGAGATCACCTGGCACTACCTCAGTGACCGGCACATCGATTGTCTTGCCATCACGTATAACTCTGGCTCGCACCGAAACCGAATGCCGTAAGCTTTCCGCCGCTTTACCAGCGCGGTGTTCCTGGACGAAATCCAGCGTTACACTTAACAGCACCATCACCGAGATGATGACAAAGTTGGTCATTTCGCCGGTAAAGGCGGAGATTGCACTGGCGACCAGCAGAAGGATGACCAGTGGATTTTTAAAGCGGGAGAGAAATTGCAGGATTAAAGATCGCTGCTGGTGGTCTCGGAACAGGTTAGGGCCAAATTTCGCCAGTCGCAAACGCGCCTCAGCACCGGATAAACCTGTCGCATCAGGAGATGATTCTACCTGTGGTTTCAGCCACCAAGCCTGGTCATCAGATGTGACCTTGGACTTAACTTTCGATTTGTTCATGTGATAACACCAGGGACTAATAAGCTTTTGATATGCGCCAGCACACTACGCCCTAACGCATGCAGGGCGTATCCGCCTTCCAGCATGGATACGATCTGTCCGTTGGCATATCGGTTGGCAATATCCTTGAGTGTTTCTGTCACCCAAAAATAATCGGCTTCCCGTAACGCCAAGCCACCCATGCTGTCTTCCCAATGGGCATCGAATCCTGCCGAGATAAATAGAAATTGGGGCTGAAAACGCTCCAGTGCAGGCAGCCATTGCTCGGTCACAGCGGTACGAAATTGTGCGCCTGAACTCCCGGCAGCAAGGGGTACATTGATGATGTGGTCATTGCCGCTGTCAGCTCCGCAATAGGGGTAATAGGGATGGCGGAAAGTCGAGCACAGCATCACGCGAGGGTCGTCATGAAAAATATCTTCTGTGCCGTTGCCGTGGTGGACATCGAAATCGGCAATCGCTACACGCTGCAAGCCGTGGTGTTCAAGCGCATGTGCAGCGGCTACGGCCACGTTGTTGAAGATGCAAAAACCCGCTGCACTGGCACGTCCGGCATGGTGGCCGGGAGGACGGACGTTGCAAAAGGCATTAGCTAGCTGACTGGACATGACAAGATCGACAGCCTTGACACCTGCACCTGCTGCATGCAACGCGGTATTCAGACTGTAAGGATTCATCGCGGTATCGCCATCAAGATGTATAAGCCCGGAATGAGGGGATTGGCTGAACACCCATTCAACATATTCATTTGCATGGACACGGGCGAGTTCGTCTTTGCTTGCCTTGGGTGCTTCATGATGGCTGAGAAAATCCCAGAGGCTCGAAGCGATAAGCTGATCTTCAATGGCATATATACGGGTCGGACATTCAGGATGACCCGCCCCCATATCGTGCTTAAGGCAGGCCGGGTGAGTAAGATAGGCGGTATGCATGATAACCGGTTACAATACCTTGCGGACGATCTTGATGCTGTCGTCTTCTGGATTGGCTTCAATGGTAAAATCCAGGCGCTTCATTAGCTTCAACATGCTGGTGTTGTTATTTAGTACTTCACCTTCCATGAATTTCAATCCTTTGGATCGTGCGGCATCCATCAATGCAATCATCAGCTTATGTCCAAGCCCCTTGCCACGCATACTGTCTGCAATAACCAGGGCAAATTCGCAGCTTTCGCCATCGGGGTTGATGGCATAACGGGTTACACCCAGCTCAATTTCTTTATCTTGTCCTTCGGTCACGGCGATCAGAGCCATCTCGCGGCTGTAGTCAATTTGCGTAAAATGCGCCAGCACGGGTTCGCTAAGTTCCTGGACACTGTTCATGAAGCGGAAATAACGTGATTCTTCCGATAAATTATGTACAAACTCCTGCTCAAGTGCTGCATCTTCCGGGCGTATCGGTCGAATTACCATATTGGTGCCATCGGCCAACTGCCAGTTACTGACCAGATGTGTCGGATAAGGATAAATCGCCATATGGGCATAGCGGTCAGCGCTAGGTGGGCGGAATTCCACCACGACACGGGCATCGGCAGCCAACGCGCCATTTTCATCCAGTATGAGCGGATTGATGTCCATTTCCATCAGCATAGGTAGCTCACACACCATTTCTGACACACGCAACAACACGCTTTCGAGCGCATCCATACATACTGGAGGCATCTGGCGGAAGTTGCCCAGCATTTTGGCTACACGCGTTCCTTGAATCAGATCCTTGACCAGGAAAGTATTGAGTGGGGGCAAAGACACAGATCGGTCACCCATTATCTCTACTGTGGTGCCGCCAGCGCCAAATGTTATTAATGGCCCAAATACAGGGTCGTTGGTGACACCCACCATCAGCTCACGCCCGCTGGGCTTCACAATCATTGGCTCGATAGATATGCCATCAATATGCGCGTCAGGGCGGTTACGTTTAACGTTCTCGACAAGTTCATGATAAGCGCCACGCACAGCTTGCGCGTTTATCAAATTAAGACGCACTCCCCCTGCATCCGTCTTGTGGGTGATGTCGGGTGAGTTAATTTTCATTACCACCGGATAACCCAGTTGCTGCGCAATCAGCAAAGCTTCATTAGGCGAATGTGCCACTAGGGTCTGTGCTATCGGAATATGAAAGGCCGATAACAGAGCCTTTGATTCCATCTCGCTCAATACCTTGCGGCTTTCCTGCAACGCCCCTTCGATGATCATACGCGCTCCTTCCACGTCGGGTTCCAGATGATGGGACAACGGCCCAGGCATCTGCATCAGGAGCTTCTGGTTTTGATAGTAGGCGGAAAGGAAGGAAAAAACTTCTACCGCTGGCTCCGGGGTGCGGAAACTGGGTTTTCTGGCGTGATTGAACGCAGTGCGGGATTCTTCAACTTGTACCCCACCCATCCAGCAGGTGAGCAACGGCTTACTATATCCATTGGAAAGCTCAATGATTGCATTGGCAACTTCCAAGGGCTTAGTCATTGCCTGTGGTGTAAGTATGGTCAGCACTCCATCTACATTGGGGTCTTCCAGACAGGCTTTCACTGCATGATGGTAACGGTCAGACTGAGCATCACCGATTATATCCACGGGGTTGCCGTGTGACCAAGTGTGTGGTAGCACCTGATTGAGCCTTTCGATTGTGGCATCTGACAAGGAGGCCATAACCAATCCCAAATCGGCTGCACAATCAGTCGCCATCACGCCGGGGCCGCCGCCATTGGTGACAATTGCCAATCGGTTCCCAGTGGGGTAGAAGCCACAGGAGAGCGCCTTGGCAGCGGAAAACAGTTGGGTGACAGATTTTACACGAACGACACCAGCCCGTCGTACCGCCGCATCGAAAGCATCATCCGAACCCACCAGAGAAGCCGTATGTGACATCGCTGCTTTGGAGGCGGCAGCATGGCGGCCCACTTTGACCAGGATCACCGGCTTCATGCGCGAGGCGGCACGAATTGAACTCATGAAACTGCGGGAATTGCGGATGCCTTCGATATACAGCAGGATGTTTTGGGTTTTTACATCCGACACCAGATAGTCAAGAATCTCGCCAAAATCCAGATCTACCGATGAACCCATAGATACGACGCTGGAAAACCCTACGTCATTGGATTTGGCCCAATCCAGGATAGCCGTGCATAAGGCACCGGATTGCGACACAAAGGCAAGGTTGCCAATATTGGCGTTGCCCTTGTTAAAGGTGGCATTAAGGCCAATATCAGGGCGCATCACCCCTAAGCAGTTTGGCCCAATCAGGCGGATACCATAACGCCGTGCATTATCCAGAACGGCACGCTCCAGTGCCTTGCCTGTATCTCCTGCTTCGCCAAATCCAGCCGTAATGATAACAGCAGCCTTGACCTTATGTTTGCCGCATTCTTCAATGATGTCCGGCACAGACTGCGGAGGAGTGGCAATTACCGCCAGTTCAACAGGTTCGATGACTTGGGAGATTGAGGAATACGCTTTACAGCCCTGAACTTCGGGGTGGCCCGGATTGATTGGATAAAGTGCGCCTTGATAGCCACTTTGCAGCATGTTCTGAAACACAATTTGCCCAACGGAATCGATACGGTCACTGGCACCAAATACGGCAACGGATTTCGGTGAAAACAGAGGCTTGAGATAATGCTGACCCATAATCATAAATTTCTATTGGAAGCCTGTATCTTAGTGGATTTGAGTGGTTTTCTGTAAAATAATGCTTTGTGTGTCAATTCTACGGGAAGCTACACCTCAAATATGCTGGAAATATTATTAGCCAGTTTTGAAGCCCTGGATTTGACGGGTTTTGCCACCCGTCCTCTGAAATCCGACAAGTCCGAAACATTAAAGATTCGGCAAATACTTAGGAAGGTGTTTGCGAATATCTGCGGCGCTTTGCATAGTGATATTTTTATCAAGTTCGAAGCAGACGTGTTTTTTAATGTGTTCCGGTAAGCAACGACGTAATAAACCAAGAAACGAAGGTTCTGCAATAATCAGTAATTGTTCAAATTTGTTGGTATTGTGTGCCGCTTCCAGATGGTGGGCGATGCTATGAGCGAAGTTGTCTGCTTCATGTTGTTTCGGATCGGTGGGTTGTTCAAGGGCATGGCCGCTACCGTCAGCGCTTTTAATTCTTCCAGGCAGGTCAGTCGTCATTTCGCGGTCATGTAAACGACTTTCCGTATGAGTAAAACCTTCGATTTCCTCTAAAGCAGATGAGGGTGTGTCAGCAGTAAAAATGCGTGCATGAGTGTTATCAGCAACGAGTATCCAGGTTAATTTCATGATTATTTTCTCCAGGGCAGATTAAGGGTAATAAAAAACCTTTTATTTTATTTTTCTAAACAGTCAAACCTGATGTTTTTGGACATGACCTGCTATTTTCAGTTGCGTACGTAAATTCTCAAGCTCTTCCATCAAATCAAGTGCCAAGCCGATACCTGCCAGATTAACGCCTAAATCATGCTGTAACCTGAGAGCTGAACGGACGCGCACCAGACTTACGCCTGAAAAGCGCCATAAACGTATCTCTCTTCCATCCGGTTCAATGATCCCTTCTTCGACCAGACTGATAACCCAATCGGCATGGGTGCCGCAGGCACGGCACAACTGCCCCAGTGTCAGAAGTTCGTCTTCAATGATCGTCCCGGTATGGACTAATGATGGGTCGTGTGAGTTCATCGGCGTTTATCCTCCCATAGATTGGCGTGGGTTAAAATCAAGCGCTTGCTGCATGTTTTGGTAAACTTCTTTGGCCTGGTCTGTCGTTGCAGGCGGCAGGACAATTTGCAGCACGACAAAGAAATCACCCGGCATCTTGGTTGGCAGCCCACGGCCTGCCAAACGCAGTTTGCTGCCTTGCCTGGAATTGGGCGGTATTTTCAGGTCAACACTACCTTCTGGCGTAGGTACTTTGATTTTAGCGCCTAAGGCCGCTTCCCAAGGGGTAACGGGAAGATCCAGATACACATCGGTTTCGGAAACACGGAAAAGCGGGTGGCTGTTAAACGCTATTTCAAGAAACAAATCGCCAGCTTGACCAGTACCTAAGCCGGGGTTGCCTTGACCTGCCAGCTTGATATGCTGCCCTGGCTTAATGCCTTTGGGGATTTTGACATTCAGGCTTCTATGCTTAACTTGCAATTGGCCTTGGGCATTCATTTCAGGGGTACTCAGGGAAATATTGCGTGTTACCCCATGATAACTGTCTTCCAGGTCAATATGGATTTTTGCATGGCTGTCCTGTCCACGCAGGTGTTCACCGGATTGCCGCCCAGTGTGCGTGGACTGGAATCCTGCACGTCCAAACATCTGTTCAAAAAAATCACTAAAGTCGCCGGCATCGCCACCGGTGAAACCGCCGCCCTTGAATTCAAAGCCTTCATCCCAATTGGGCGGTGGTTTGAATTCCTGGCCGGATTTCCAGTTAGCCCCCAGCTGGTTATATGCCGCCCTTTTTTCAGGATCTTTGAGGACTTCATAAGCTTCTCCCAATTCTTTGAATTTCGCTTCGGCATCCGCCTCCTTGCTGACATCAGGATGGTATTTGCGCGCCAGTTTTCGATAGGCGCGTTTGATTTCGTCCTGACTGGCATCCCGGGAGAGCTCCATGATTTTATAGTAATCTTTATACTGCATGTTGATTAGTTTATCCGATTACAATGGAATGGTTGTTAAGAAATCCCCTGTCGGAGAAAGATGACTTTCCGTTAGGCATTTAAACATAGATTGAACGGTTTGAGGTAAGTTCATGCTGTGTTTGCTTATACAAGATTAATACTCAAAGCTATTTGACACCTAGTGATTGGGAGCAGGGTTGACTGGGTGGTTTAAGTCGGGTGAGCGCTTCATCCGTAAGGGGGTTACCTACATCCATGTAGGAAACGTCGGTTTTGGGTGCATTTAATCACCGATCAGAAAGATTTCAACAAGCATATTGATTAAATCCATTGGAATCCGGTCAAGCACGGTTTAGTGAAACGGGTGTCGGAATGGCCATATTCAAGTTTTCATTATTTTGTGAAACAAGGTATTTAACCCTTGAATTGGGGAATTGCCGATGAAGTTGATTTTGATACAGGAGAATGGCTTGAGCAAACGCATTGCATAGGATGGGCTAAACAACGTGCAGCCCATCGGTTTTCATGACGATTTGAATGATGGGCTTCGTACCTCAGCCCATCCTATGGCTCTGTAAAGGTCAGAAAATGCGGACATTCAAACCATAGAACCGGTTAAGAGCCAACAGGCTCCACCCGACCCACAAGAGACCGTGGAGGTAGTGTTCATTCGTACCAGAAAGCAGACATTTGCAGATTTAGAGTAAGTACACCGTACTATCAACAAAATCAATCCAACCTGACCCTGAGCTATCCCCACAAAATACTTCAATTTAACAGCAACTTATGATATAAACTTAAGCTAAAACAACGCATGCATGATGCCTTTTCCTTGAAACCGTGATTTTTCAGGAGGCACCATGCAGCCAATCGCCCTATTTCACAAACGCCTCCAAAAGGCCGTCCCATCCATTCACCGCACCCGACTCAACGCATTAATGGCCGCTGTCGGCGCGGTCTTATGCGGTTCTCAAGCATCGATTACGTCTTTAGGCCGGGGCCTTTCCAATACGGCCTTTCTCAAGCACAAGATCAAACGCATGGATCGCTTGATCGGCAACACCCGGCTCACCCAGGAACGCTGGGATATTTATGCGGCACTGACACGCTGGCTAGTGCAAGGGTTGCCACAACCCCTTATCCTCATCGATTGGTCACCCTTGAGTGGTGACCAGGAACATCAGGTATTGCGTGCGTCGTTGCCGGTGAAAGGCCGTGCGCTGACGCTGTCCGAGGAAGTCCACCCGCGCTCCAAATTGGGTGGCCGCAAAGCCCAACACGCTTTTTTAGATGTCCTCAAGACCCTGCTGCCGACCACGAGCCGTCCGATCATCATAGCAGATTCCGGGTTTCGGGTGCCGTTCTACCGCTACGTCGAACACACCCTGGGCTGGCACTGGCTAGGGCGTATCCGTAACCGTGATCTTGTCGCATGGCGGGGCACGGACACCGGCGAACCCTGGTTTGGTGCAACCTCGCTGTATCCGAGGGCCACCACAACACCCACCCGCTTAGGCACGGTGCAGTGGGTGCGGCGGCAGCCCTTGGCCGCTTTCCTGGTCTTGGTCGGGCCGCCCAAAAAAGGGCGGCAACAGTTAACCCAAGCGGGGCAGAAGGATCGGTCACAGCACAGTAAAAAACAAGCCAAACGGGAACATGAACCGTGGCTATTGGTGGCTTCCCTGTCGCTGCAAGCGTTTACCGCCAAGCAAGCCATGAAGCTCTACCAAACGCGGATGCAAATCGAAGAAGGTTTTCGCGACACCAAAAACCACCGCTACGGCTTAGGCGTTGCAACGCCAACCGCATCGGCCAACAACGCCGCACAAACTTGCTGCTGGCCGCCGCCTTGGCCGCTTTCCTGCTCTGGTGCATCGGCGTGGCCGGGGAAAACCAGCCCCTCTCGAAACAAGTGCGTGTGAATTCGTCCAGCAAACGTGACCCCTATTCGGCGGTCTTTCTTGCCCGGTTACTCTTGCGACAACCGACGTTTCGATTGTCAAACGGTCAACTTTGGCAATCACTGACCACGATCAAGCCTTATGTTGAGAGCGTTTTATGCGCCTGAATTTTGTGGGGATAGCTCAGAACCTGACCCCATCGATTAGGTCTTGGAATGGTGCGATAGAGCAACGGAAATCGGTTTGGCAAGCATAGTGCTTCCCGAGATCATTTCTGCCTTTTGCCGTTTACGCAGGGAATCCTTGGTTTCCGACGTTCAATATCGGCAACTTAAATCCTCGTTATTGGTTGATATAGAAGATGCGGCCTTATGCGATTTGGCACCAACAGCACTGGCACAGACAATTTCAGCGCTTGAGAACAATACACTGAGAGCTATGGATGCTATCCATATTGGTTCTGCCGTGATACTGAAAGCCGATGTTTTTGTATCTGCCGACAAACGCCAGTGCGAGGCTGCTGTTCAGGCAGGGTTGCGGGTGGAATTGCTTGTTTAAATGCTTATGACACTAACCCCGGTGTTCGAATTTTTCTGTTACTAAATTCGATTTCATCAAAATTAATGCTATTATGTATCAGCCGCACAATGAGAGGAATCAATGGGTTAGGCGTTGGCATTTCTGACGGTTTATGTTGTTTGTATAATTTTTATTTCTTCTTCTGTCAGGTCGTAAAGCTGATAAACCAATTGGTCTATTTGGTTTTCAAGTTTTTTTACTTCTGCTGTCCCAACTTCTTTTTTGGCATCAATAACTTTTCTAACAATCAAAGCAATTCTTTCTTGCTCTTGTTTTGAAGCTAGTTTTATATAGGTATTCAATAAATTTGGAGCAGAATATAAAAGATAACCACCCGACATCTTTAGCCCATCAAAAAAACATTCAAATAAATACTGAAATAGTCTTGAATTAACCCAGCCCAATATAAATTCTGGAAGATAACTATCTGAAAAAGTATGAATGCAATTTGTATTAACAGAAGCATATTCGCCATGCTCGTCATAAAACGCTTCTGGTGTTATTGCAATTTTAGCAAATATGATTTTTGGTCTTGAATACAAAGCGTAGCGATTTTTTCCTAACGCGGATTCAGACTTTGGCAAATATGGATTTAAATATTTCTTCTTCTTATCTACAAGGTATGAATTTCCCCAAGTTGTAGAAAACTTATCAATTGTGCCTGTGTTGATTAATTTAAAGCCCTCATTTTCATTTATAAGCGAATTATATTCATCTGCTTCTTTTGCTGTGGATGTAGCATTAATAGTTCCACAGCTTCCAAGAGGAACGGATTGAGAAATTATTTTACTTACAATTTCATATTTTTCACTCAAAACAAAACCAAGTATATACTCATTAAGAGAAAATAAATCTGTTGTTCTATAGCTTCTATATTTTAATGGTTGAAACTCTTCAATAAATGTGAATGATGTTAAATTGTGATTATCGGACACTTTTTGTAAAAGTGTTGTAATTGGATAGGTTGATGCTTCTTTAAACACTTTGACATTGGAATAATCACCAATTTTCTGAAGACTTGCTTTGTTGAGCATAAATTCTCTTAATGCCAATCCGTAACTTGCTGATAAAAATCTATTTGGTGTGATGTAATTTAGAAAATAGTTATCACGAAGAATGACATAACCCAGTTCAAAAAAGTATATGTATAAATCTACAGAGCCTTTGGCAGTTGTGTAGTTATTTTTGTAAAAATTGTATTCGCTTTCTGTTAAACTTTTTTTCAATTCCATTGCATTAACATATGGCGGATTTCCAATAACCACATCAAAACCAACAAAATCACCATCATCATTCAGCACTTCAAGAAATTCAAATCGCCATTCAAAAGCATTTTCGAAAATCTTGTTGGCTTTTATTGCTTCAATCTCGGCTTCTAACTTTTTAGTTTCTTCGGTCAGTTGCTGCTTTTCTTTGCTCCAAGCGGCTTTCTCCTTTTTGCTCCTTTCAAAAATTTCGTAATGGTCAAATTTAAGGAGTTCGTTGGATAGTTTGCGATACTTCTTTACTTTCGGGTCGTTCAATAATATTTCACTTCTGAAATCCGTTTTTATGTCGGCAATCAGTCGTTCCATTTCCCATTTTTGTTCCTTGCTTTCGGCATTGCGATAAGTGTCTACGGCTTTTCGGTAACTGTTAATCGTCCACTTGCTTTTTTTCAGGGCTTGTTTTAGGTCAGCATCTATGGCAAAACGGCTCACCAAAGAGTTTCCGCGTTTTATATTAATGTCAATGTTTGGAAGTGTTTCAAGTTCGGTGTAGTTCTTGTAGTAAGCGTTTTTCAATAGCTCAATCCATAAACGCAAACGGCAAATTTTTACCGAATTGGTATTGATGTCAACACCGAAGAGGCAATTTTCAATAATGGTTTGCTTTTCGTGGAAAAGCATTTCCTGTATGCGTTGGGTCTCTTTGTTGTTTGGGTTGTATTCAAATAATTCGCCTTCTTCGTCTGTAACAATTAATTCATCATTCACCACTTCCACCTGATATTCTTTCAGGCGTTTGCCGTTACGGTCTTGCAGAATTTTCAAGTCGTTTTTTACGGCAATCATTTCATTGAGTGCCGAAACCAAAAAGTGGCCTGAACCAACGGCAGGGTCGCAAATTTTAATGCTGTTTACAATTTTATTGGCTTCCTTGCGGTCTTCAATTTTGTCGTAAAGTTCCTCTATGCTGGTGCAGTTCCATTTTTTGGTTTCGTTGAATTTCTGCACAACGGCTTTGCGAATAGTTTCACGGCACATATACATTGTGATGAAACCTGGAGTGAAAAACGAGCCGTCTTTGTAGCCGTTTATTTTCTCGAAAATCAATCCGAGAACCGAAGCATTGATAAGCGTTTTGTTGTCTTCCTGAATTTCTTCCGAACCTTCGCTGCTGAAATCGTAAGCGTTCAAAAACTCAAACATATATTCAAGTGTGGCAATGTTGCCTGTTCGTTTTTTGCCCTGCTGGTCTTTGAGAACGGTGGAAGAAATGACTGGAATAATTTTATCGTCTTTCAGATTGCTAATAAACAAAGTAACCTGCTCAATGTCTGTCGGCTCAAAAAGCGAAGAATTGAGATATGGAACTTTCTCAAATGCCTTTTTTACATCTTCGTTCCGCTCGTCATACCTTCGTGCCAACACCTGGAAAAACAAGCTGTTTAGGTCGTCATAGTTTTTGATTTTGTCAAGATTGAGAAACGAATACGATTTGTCGCCTTTGTGGTAAGTGATGAGTTGTGCTTCCAACAACTTCAAAAACAAAATGCGGTTTATCCAAGTGATGGAAAGTTCAAGGGCAACATTGAAAAGTCTTTCCTGTTGCGTGTTTCCAAATTGGTTTGGCTTTTCAAGTCGGCTGAGCTTATCTAAGCTGTCAAGTTGAATGATGGCATCTTCAAGTATCGTTCCCGTGTGCCTTTCGCCTGCTTTGTTCCGTTCAATCAGTTTTTTGCTTCCTTCTTTGGTTTCGGTTAAGCCGATAATGTGCAACAACTCGCTGTAAAAGCGTTTATCAAGGCTGTTGCTGTCGTTGGTGAACGGAAGTTTTAAAAGATGCTCTGGCGATAACAGTTTGAATAAAGCAATCAGCGAAGTATCGTCTACTTTGTCGGCATTGCGTAATGGTTTTTGAAAGTCCTGAATATTAAAGTAAGTAAATTCAATTTCTGCTGAAATGCTGTCAATAAAAGGCTCGGCAATTTGCTTGTAGAAAAAATCGGTTTTGGTGTCTGCCAAACGTCCGCCTTCAAACTCCGTGAATTGTTTTACAAGGTTTTTGTTTTGAACAAAAAGTCTGTCGAATAGGGTGGCGTCAAAAATGAACCATTCGTTGATGTTGGTCACCACCAAATGTTTTACTTCAATGTTTTTGTGTTTTATTCTTTCCCGTAAGTAGTAAAGCACCAATTCCTGAAACGCTTTTGCGTTCAGTTTTTTGGCGGTAATCATTTCGGCTTTGTTGGTCGGTTTTTTCGCTTCGAGAATTACGCCAACGGAAGTATTTGCATTTTGTCCGTTATGAATAACAAGGTCATTTCGTCCTTTGGTGTTGATGAAATGATTTTGTTTGTAGTAAGTGTCTTTGAGAAAGTCGGAAACTAAGTTTTTATGAAACTCTTCGCTCTCTGTTTCATTTGTCCTGTCGAGTAAAGTAATGAGATTGGTCTTGAAACATTCAATTTCAGTCCTGATGGGTTTTATTTTTAAAAAGGCTTTGTTTAGTGCCTTTCTTGGTTTCAATTCTTTTAAAATCATCTATAAAATCTTTAACTTAGTCAGATCGTAGATTTGGGTGATGTTCTAATTGCCATTAGGTAACGGAAATAATGTGGCTAATTTAGCTTAATCTCTCTAACACCAGTAGCCTGCATACACTGCAAGAAAAATTGGAATGTAAATGTCCCTCGGTTGATCTTAGTATTGATGCTGTTGTAGTTTTCGTCTACTCCAATTTCCTTAAGCTTAGTAGCAAGCGTTTCATAGTCAACGCCCTTACGGGCTAATTCAGCCTTGAGTGTGTTCTTAGCAGTTGATTTCCAATCTGTTGTTTCCATGATTATTATCTCTGTTCAATTCGTTATGCACATAAGATAGCACAAAGAGAACAAATATGTCATATTTGAAATATACGGATTACATACATGTCACAGCATTTTCTTCTATCAACCCGTAAGTCGGATACCCAAAGCGTAGGACGGATGCCCGAAGGGTGATCCGTCACAGCCAAACAACCCAACAAATCCAAGCAACATTCCACCCAATAAAACCGTCAATCCTTTTCGTCGGAATCCGTGAGTGGTTCTTCGGCGAAATCCGCGAACGGCTCTTCGGCGGAACGCCTAGCGGCTTCCGCCTTGTATGATCAAATTTAATCAATGTTGCCAAGGAGATCAAGTAAGCTTTAACCGTTCATTGGGAGGCCGTATCCGCCTGAGGACTGACAACTGTCAGAGCCTGTTCGTAAGATTGGCCCCC
>Ga0302321_100000893_pt1 | contig 25782 bp, 24 predicted proteins | sample Fen_T0_1_FD_202505 | JGI IMG/M metagenome (GOLD analysis project Ga0302321, IMG submission 202505) | Peat permafrost microbial communities from Stordalen Mire near Abisko, Sweden - Fen_T0_1 | ecosystem: Environmental > Terrestrial > Soil > Wetlands > Permafrost | place: Sweden: Abisko...
TACAGCGGGACGACGGCCAACGTGAGCACTGCCCAAACGGTGTAGACGGCGGGCCGCATTTTGAGCGTTGCGCCGAGCAAGCGCTGATAGATGTGTTTGAATCTTTCGAAGCCAAGATCGATGTGCCGTGGCAGCCACGCTGGCTTAGCATTGGCTCGCATCAATCGCGATGCCATCATCGGTGAAAGCGTCAGCGCTACGATGCCGGAGATGAGGACCGAGCCAGCCAACGTGAAGGCGAATTCGCGAAACAATGCTCCAGTGAGGCCACCCTGGAGGCCAATCGGAATGTAGACGGCCGCCAAAGTGATGGTCATGGCGACAATCGGCCCGACCAATTCCCGAGCGCTCAGCAGGGCAGCCTGTAGCGGTGCTTTGCCATCGCGAATGTTGCGTTCCACATTTTCGACCACGACGATGGCGTCGTCAACCACCAAGCCCACCGACAAGACGATGGCGAGCAGCGTGAGCAGATTGAGTGTGAAGCCAAAAACCTGCATGAGAAAGACTGCGCCGACGAGCGAGATCGGGATGGCCAGCAGCGGCACCAGGACGGTGCGGATCGTACCGAGAAACATGAAGACGACGAAGGCGACGATGAGGACTGTTTCAGCCAGTGTGTGGGTGACTTCCGTGACTGCATTGTCGATGTAGCGCGTCGAGTCGAAGGCAATGGTAGCGCGCATGCCGCTGGGCAGTTCTTGCTTTAGGATATCGAGCTCTGCACGCACCCGGCCAATGACGTCGAGGGAGTTGGCGTTGGGCAAGACCCAAACGCCCATGAAGACCTCTTTCTTGCCCGACATGCGCACGTCTTGCTCGTAGGAATCGGCACCCATCACGACATCAGCTACATCCATGAGGCGCACGAGGCTGCCGTCGCGCTCGCGTAGAACTAGTTGCTTGAACTGGTCTACGGTCTGAATGTCGGTGGTCGCCGTGAGGTTGACCTGAACGTATTGGCCTTTGGTTTCCCCGACTGCGGAGAGCGTATTGTTGGCGCTCAGTGCCTGCCGCACCTGGAGGGGACTGATGTTCAACGCCGCCATCCGGTCTGGCTTGAGCCAAGCGCGCAAAGCAAATGCACTGCCACCCAGGATGTCAGCGCGCTGGACGCCCTCAATGGCAGTGAGCCGCGGCTGAACGACGCGCATCAGGTAGTCAGTGACCTGGTTATCCTCGAGAATACTTGAGCCAAAGCTCAAGTACATGGCGGCCACCTTGGCGTCCGAAGGCTCGATATTGATGGCGGGAATTTCCGCTTCCGGTGGGAGATCCGCCCGCACCTGGTTGACGCGCGTGCTTATGTCGGCCAAGGCCCCGGTTGCCGGGAAATTGAGTTTGAGTCGCACGTTGATCGTGGAAAGCCCCTGAACGCTTTGCGACTCGACGAAATCAATCCCGTCCGCAGCGGCGATGGCGCGCTCGAGCGGTGTGGTGACGAACCCTCTTACCAAATCGGCACTGGCTCCGACGTAGGCGGTGCGCACGGTGACCGTGGCACTCTCGAGTTTCGGGTATTGGCGGACGTTGAGGGTGCGGATTGCCTGCAGCCCTGCGATGAGGATCACCAGGTTTACCACGATGGCGAGGACTGGACGTCGAATGAACGCATCGGTAAATTTCATGGCCCGATTCCGATCGCTAGCGGTTGACGGGATGGGGGTCAATTTGCGGGCTGAGTTTGACTGCGTCGTTGGCCACTAATGGGATGCCATTGCGCAACTTGAAGGCGCCCGCTACGACGACCGCCTCGCCGGCATGCAGGCCATCGAGCACGGACACGAAATCACCGCGCGTCTCGCCTAGCTTGACGAACTGCTGCCGAGCTACGAGGTTTGGCTTGCCACCGGGTGCGAGCGGCGTTCGTTCATCGGCACAGAATACCGAATCGCCGTAAGTTGCGTGCACTATCGATGTCGACGGGACTGCCAGGAGGTCGTGTTTTTCCGGCAGGATGACTGCTACCTTGACGAACATCCCGGGGCGCAACTTTTCCGGCGTCTCGGGCACGCTTGCGCGGAGCTTGATATTGCGCGTGGCCGCATCGAGTTCCGGCGCTACGGCAGCGAGTAAACCTTCGATCGAGTCTGTGCCGCCGCTCGTCGGCATGATCCGCACCGGCATGCCCCGCTTTAGTTGTTTGGCGTGCTGTTGCGGCAAAGTGAAATCCACGTAACAGGCATCGGTTGACTCGAGCGAGGCGATCGCGGTGCCTGGAGAGAGATATTGGCCGAGATTGACGGCGCGGATCCCGAGCTTGCCGCCAAACGGAGCGCGCACGACCTTGTGGGCGATCTGAGCTTCGAGGGCCGCAAAATCAGCGACCAGACCTCGGTAGCTGGCCTCGTCTGTGTCGAGCATTGCCGGCGCGATGGCACCGGAGTCAACGAGGGCACGCGTGCGCTTGAGCGACGACTCGGCTAGGTCGCGGCGGGCTTTCAGTGACGCCAATTGGGCTCGCTCGATGCTGCTGTCTAGCTCCACCAGAACCTCACCACGTTTGACGACGGAGCCAGACTCGAAATGGAGGCGTGTCACGATGCCGCTGACGTCCGCGCTCAGGGCCACGCCCTTGGCAGCCATGACCGTGCCGACGGAGTTGAGAACTTCCTCCCAGTTTTGGTGTTCCACTCGCACAAGGCTTACGGTCTCGGGGGGCGGACCGGCCTTCTTCATGGCCTCTCCCGCTCCGATCAACATGGAAATCTGAGACGCCTTCACCGCCGCCAAAGTGCCGAGCACCGCTAGTAGACTCAAGATGGCATATAGGTAACGCATAACTCTACCTCGTCGCTTCTGGTGCATCGACCTGAAATGCCGGGGCCAGCGTGGAGTAGAAACGTGACATCTACTCGAAATATCGATGACAAATCAGGCAGCAATCGAATCCCAGCTAATCCGATGCCTAGGGCGAAGCGCCGTAGCCCGCTAGTCCTCGGGGCGTGCAGCAATAAGATCGAGCGCTCAGGGGGTGGGGTTTACCGCCTTGAGGCCATAGTTGTCGCGGACGCGCTGGGCGCCCAAATGCAGATTGCGCGCTCGCGAGTAGTAGCTAAGGCCCTGCCAGAGCCAAAGAACGGTGTCGAGTTCGGCATTGGCGAGGGCCGACACCGTGGGGAACCGCTTCATCCAGCGTTCGAAGTAGGGGACGACCGCCCCAACATGGGTTTGCTGCAACATGATCTCGCTCACCCAAGTGGCGTAGGGATCCGGTCGATTGCCGAAACGAGTGCTGCCGTGTGGTGAGTAGCGCGCTCGGGCCACTCGTCACACTCATTCATCCTGCCCGTCACAGGGGTCAATTCTGGCGATGAACACTGCTCCCGTGTCAACCAAGGTGACGATCCCGGATTTTGCGGCTGACTCAATTCGTTCGTTCGACGTCAGGCGATGCCCGTCTACCGTCTTGGCAAAGGGCAAAATTCCCTGAGGTGACTCGGTCATCGTAGGTACGCAGGCACCACCAGCGATCCCCTGAGCACTGCAGAAGACTAAGAAACCGTGGTAGTGAACGTTGAGGTCAGCCTGGTTTCTGCCATGACCCTCTTTGTGGGGTCGCTTGCCGTCCGTGACGTGGTCGTGAATGAAAGGCACGGAGCCCTGTGGCGTGCCGGTCTGTTGCGCGACTAAGTAGAAGTTAACATCTGACGGGCTGAATGGCGTGGGGTTGAGGTCGACAAACGTCATCTTGAATTGACCTCCGTCCGCCCAGACCTCTTCGAAGCAGGGTGTCGTCTCAGCCACAGCGCAATTCGGAAGACCTTCGGCCTGGACAGGGCCAGCGACGGACAAAACGAATGCCAGAGCCGAAACAACGATTGTGGCGATGTGGGCAGAGGGAGTACGTGGGGAACTGGCTATCATGTTCTATTCTTTTCTTAAACGATTGTGTCAAAAGGACGCAAAATCCGGAGCGGCGCGAGGTACAAGCCGCATGAATGGGGCACGAGATCCGGGAATTCGGCCATCGCGGAACGAATCAGACGCGCCTAGTCAGCAGCGCTCTACCCTCCTCGTTTCCGACGCACTCAATCTTCGCGCCTAGGCATGGGGCCAGGTAGGTTCAAGTCAAGTGAAGCGACTTGACGATTCGAACAGATAATTTCTATTCTGCGAGCCTGTCCTTCGGTGTGCCGCCCCCAGCTAGCTAAATAGCAACGTAACCGTACCGAAATCAACGCCTCGGCAAGCGGCGGAACTTGGGTACGGTTACGCATCAACTTGCCTCGAAGGTCAATAGACTAGGGGGTGTCCCGGGTTTCTCATGAGGCCACAGGAGCGGGCTCAGGAATAGAGAGCAGTGACGACACGAGTCGGACGAGTGACACGTAGTGACGGGCATTCTTCTCGAATCGAGTGGCGACAGCTCTGAATCGTTTGATATTGTGGAAGTAGACCTCGACGAGACACCGCTTTTTGTAGGTCTTGCGGTCCAGTCGCGGATTGTTGTTCCGACGAGGATGAGCGAAGATGACCGGCTTCATTCCGCGCTTTCTTACGGCATCAATTATGTCGTTCGAGTCGTATCCAGTGTCACCGATGAATGCGCGACCTTGTGCGTGTTGCTCGACGACTAGAGAGGCTGTCGTGGCTTCGTGTTGCTGGCCCGGCGTGAGTTTGACGTGGAGCGGACGGCCTTCGGTGTCGACGAGCGCGTGGCGCTTCGAGGAGAAGCCACCTCGAGAGTGCCCCAGTGCACTGACTTTGATCCCCCTTTTCCGCCCGATGCGTCCTGGTGCGCTCGAACGACAGAGGCGTCAATGACGCAGCCGTCTTCGTCGGCTTCCAGTTGAAGCGCCTTGAGCAAATTTGCCCAAGTTCCCCGAAGTGACCATTCGTTGAACCGGTTGTAGGCGGTCTTCCAAGGACCGTACCGCTCGGGTAGATCGCGCCAAGGACAGCCTGTTCTTGGCGCGATAGAGTATCGCGTTCACGAAAGCGCGACCTCCTCGAATAGAATCCGGACCCCGCCGTTTCGGCAGGGCTTCAGCGATTACTATCCATTGTGCGTCGGTCAGCTCGTGTCGGTGCGCCACTGAAATCTTTGATCATGATCGCGGCGAATGTTCAACCGAAAAATCCGCACGCGAAGTTGAGTGATCGAAATGATCCAACAAATACATGGGACAGCCCCTAGCAAGGAAGGTAGACTTATCGAGGATACACGGATTCGAGCCGTGATATGGTGACATCTGGCGTGGCCAGCAAATCAGATGGTGATTCTTGGCATCGCTGCACCAGAGGCTCGGGAATTTGCCGTTATGCCCTGGCCCCAACCCAAATTTTCCGCGGCGTCAGCTTCTTCGCCCGATGCGAACATTGCGACCGCTGACCGCTGAGACCACCGCATTTTCGCGACGAACGATTGTGTCTTGACTCAAACACTTCGACTGTGGTTTGGATGACCTCCGTTAGTTTGGTTGTCCGGTATCGAGGATTCGGCACCGGGTGGCAGGTGGTCACAGCCGTGGATGAACTAAGGGTACTGCAATGTCGACGACACCCGTTGAGACAGTGGAGAGAGAAGGAGTGGTGGTTCTCATATTGCTTCGATAAGACTCGGCAGATCTATTTGAGCTGGTCGTTTCTGCGTGCCTATTACTCTGACCATTTCGGCATGATGTTTGTCGACTTGAAGACTCGCAAGCGCTGGGCGTTTAGCAGGCTCATGTTCCTCGACGGATTGCGCGAAGGCGTACCCATAGCGCTTTCCAAGGCGCAATCACAATTTGAAGTCTCTTTCGGCTTGACGGGCGCCAATCGAAGCTTTCGGGTCAGTGAAAATAGGTTCAATGTAGACCTGTCCATTGGGCCATCTGCCGCACCGGCATTCGTTAGGAGAGAGAATCAATTCACGAATCAATACCGCTTGGTACATACCGTGCAGCATCCAGTAGTAGGCAACGTTGCAGTAGACGGTGCCCACTATGACCTCCACACCAAATGGTCCTACTTTGACCATTGCTCTGGCCTGGTCCCAAGGCTGACCTCTTGGCATTGGCTCGCAGTGCAACGCGACGAAGCATCACTGATTGTACTCGTCAACTATGGGGAACGGTCGCAACGGTACGCGCAAATTCTACGCAACGGACGCTGGGTTCGCTTGGATCAGAACGCAACATTTGAGTGCCAAGACGCCCGCAATGCGGAGTCTTGGCGCGTTACGTCTACGGATCTCGATATAACCGTCGACGTCTTGGAATCCAATGCCGCAGTAACAAAGGTACCAAGAGCGTTTCCGTTGATCGTAAACCTGCGACATGTCGAATTCGTAGTTCGAGTCGATGGGATTGTACGACTCAACGGGCGCTGGGAGGACTTGCACCGGCATTACGGTGTTATGGAGGAACACCATGGCATTTGGTAAAAAACGTCGAGTTATCCAAGAGCTTCGCTCCTCACAGTTTGAGACCAACATCATGAATGACACAAGCCAACCGAATCCGGAAATACCGTTAGACTCGCTCGAAACGTGTAGCACGAAGTCCGGCAATTTTGCCCCAAACCTCGTCACCACTACACTTCGACCTTCGCCTCGTGCTCATCACTACGCTACCTTCCGCGAAACCTACACTGAACCCAATGCTGCGTCCCAACGCATCTATCTCTTTCCTGCGCCGTCCCGCGCACAAGGGGGGCTGCTTGAAGCGTTCATGTCTAGCGCCAACATCCATTTCGAGCCCCTGCCGGTCGAGGACGAGGAATGCCTCGCCATTGGGCGCACGTTTGTGAACCGGGGCCAATGCGCACCGGTCGTATACATCACCGGAAACCTCATCAAATACTTGCTCGCGCTACGCCGCAAAGGAATGTCCGACGACGACATTTTGCACAACTATGGCTTCATCATGGTCAAGACCAGCGGCGGCGCCTGTCGGCTGCCCACGTACGAGGAGGAATACCGCAAGGCGCTGAAGGGAATTGGGCTTGAGAACTTTGTGATTGAACTCATCGACATAGGCCTTGCGCGACAGTCCGTCACGGGGCTACGCATCAACCGACAATTCTATCTCAGGATATTCCTCGCCATCATGCTTGGAGATATTCTCAACGACATCGAACGCCGCGTCCGACCGTACGAGGTCACCCCGGGCGACACCGATCGCGTCATGCAACAAGTCAGAGCGATGGTAGGTCGAAGCTACAGGGACGATTCGGACAGGGCACTCACAACCGCTCTTAGGCTTGCTCGCACAATGATCGAATCAATTCCCGTGGACCTGGCGCAAGTAAAGCCGAAGGTGCGCATCGTTGGGGAGTTCTACGTTGCTTCCACCGAAGGCCACTGCACTGGGGACATGTTTCGTTGGCTCGAGTCCCAAGGCGCCGAAGTTGCGGTGCGTACGGTTACCATTTATCTATTGCACAAGGTTTGGCGACGGATCTGGATGGCGGAGCAAGAGTTTCGGGCTCGAAGGAAGCGCTCTATTGCGGATTGGCGGATGTTTCTAAAGAAGTCTATCAAGTGGCGCATGCTATACTTAGGTTTGGTGCGAAGACACCAGCGATATACCAAGCTGTTGGGCGGCTATGCCTATCCCCTCCCCAGGATGTCGACGATGTTGAGGCTCACCAAGGACCTGTACCATCGGGCCTTTTTCAGTGGTGAGGGTTTCATGGAAATTGCCGAGCACATCATGGCCGCTCGCCAAAATGAGGCAGACATGGTACTTTCGCTCAAACCATTCACTTGCCTTCCGAGCGTCTGTAGCGACGGAGTGCAATCTAAGGTCGAACAGGAAGAGCCCGCCTCGGTCTTCTTGTCCCTAGAAATGAGCGGGGATGCCATAGCCAATTCCAGGTCTCGGATTCAGATGAAGTTGTTTGAGGCGCGCGAGCTTCTCGAGTCTAAGCTTCAGCAACTTTCTGTGCGTCTCGGTGCGTCTCGCGAAGAGATTCTGCGGACCGTACGTGACCGCAAATCACATGTGAAGATGCTCCGAATTCGCAAGAACGCGCTAGGGTGCACTTTCCTGTCACTCGCAGAGGAGCTACATCAGTGACTGCGCGACGACAGCTGGGAATCGATATTGGGTCAATGTCGGTGAAGATCGTTTTAACGGACTATTCTGGTTCGACCGTCCTTTATCAAGCGTATCGCTGTCACCAGGGCCAACAGGCTGCGACATTCTTCGACATGATTGCCGAAATCGATGAACGGTTCGGCGTTTTCGGGGAAGTCAGCGTGTCCATGACGGGTTCGGGCGCGATACGGCTGGCGCCGCTGTTGCATGCTGAGTACGTCCAGGAGGTCAATGCTGTCGCCACTGCCGTCGAGCGCGACTACCCCGAGGTGAGAGCAGCTGTAGATCTCGGTGGCCAAGATGCGAAGATCGTCATCTGGCAAAATGACCCGATCACTGGCCAAATACGCCGCTTCACCAACATGAATGAGAAATGTGCCGGTGGCACCGGAGCCACTATTGACCGAGTGATGCGCAAGTTGGGAATAGGAATTGTCGACCTCGCTGGCATCAAGTATTCGCCCGACCGAGTGCATCCCGTCGCGTCGAAGTGCGGGATCTTCGCTGAAACGGATGTCAATAGCCTGCTCAAGCAGGGGGTTCCAGTTCAGGATTGCGCTATTTCGCTCTTCGACGCAATTACGCAACAGAATCTCGGTACACTCGCGCGCGGCAAACAGGTGCTGCCTCCCGTCTTACTGTTGGGTGGTCCGCACGTCTATTGTCCTGCCTTATGTCAAGCATGGGAGCATCGTCTCACTAGGCTTTGGGCGACTATCGGAGTGGCGTCGCTGACAAATGTGGTACGCGCGCCCGAGGACGGCCTCTTCTTCGCCGCACGCGGATGCATCTTGGCCATGCGCAAGTTGGCCAATAGTTCCGACGGTATCACCTTGCCCGAACTGGGCAACCGCACCGCCTTCCTCGAGCAATGCGTACTTAGGGACGATACATGCTTTGGAGAGGTTAGCATCGAACATCGCTCAAGGCAGCGTTCCTTGGATCCATCCTCGATGAATGAGCTGTCGTGTGTCTCCATCCTGGGGCCAGCGACCGGCGTCACCGACCTCTTTATCGGTCTCGATGCCGGATCGACATCGACCAAGGGAGTAGCGCTGGACGCATCAGGGCAACTCGTCGCAAAAGCGTACCAGCTTTCTGAAGGGACACCCGTCGATAGTGCGAGACTGGTACTCAACAAGATAGCCGACCAACTTGGCGACAATCTCGAGGCGACCAGGATTCGGTCACTCGTGGTGACCGGATATGCGAAGGACTACCTCCAAGCAATCCTCGATGCCGACCGTTCGATTGTCGAGACCGTGGCTCATGTTGCGGGGGCAAAGGAGTTTGCAACGGACACCGACGTAATACTCGATGTCGGCGGTCAGGACATCAAGGTCCTATTCCTGTCCGAAGGCGACGTGGACGACTTCCGGCTAAACACGCAGTGCTCCGCGGGCAACGGCTTTTATCTGCAGAATGCCGCACTACGCTTCGGTATTCCAGTCGAAGAATATGCGACAGTCGCCTTTGGCGCGCACCGCATTCCGCCGTTCAAGACCGGATGTGGGGTGTTCTTGGAATCAGACATCGTAACATTCCAACAGCAAGGATGGTCGGCTGCGGAGATCCTCGCAGGGCTAGCGGCGGTCTTGCCGCGCAACGTTTGGGAATTTGTCGTGCAGGAACCGGCACTCGCCCGTCGTGGAAGGAGATTCCTACTGCAAGGCGGAACCCACCGCAATCTCGCCGTCGTAAGAGCACAGATCGACTACATTCGGCAACGTGTCCCCGATGCCATCATTCGAGTCCATCCTTTCGCCGCTGAAGCGGGTGCCATCGGCGCTGCATTGATCGGTCTGCGTGACTGGCAAGCAGACGGCTGCAGCAAGCGCTCTTCTTTCGTCGGATTTGCCAAACTTGCCACTATTCGGTGCAGCGTGCGTCGGGACGAGAGCACCCGTTGTGGGCATTGTTCTAATCAATGCCTGCGAACCGCAGTCACCACATCTTCTGGAGACGCTATCAGCAAGCAAATCATATTGGCGTCTTGTGAGAAAGGGGAGACCGACGACCCAATGCGAGTTCGCGCGTTCGCAAGCCGACAATTGGAATTCGAACGCTCGCACCCGAACTATGTCCATCTTCACCAGAGTCGAGTGTTCTCCGTCGATCAAGTTACCGAATCGGTAGCGCCCGCCCGCCCAAGCTCGATACGGAGCTTGATCAAGGGACTCACGATTCCTCCACGCCCCAGACGGCAGGATCCGAGCTTATTGGTCGGACTTCCACGAACCCTGAATATGTGGCGCTATGCGCCGTTTTTCAACGCCTACCTGAGGGCAATCCTCCCGAACGATGCAAGGATCATCTGGTCCGCACGAACCACCGAACGCCTATGGAACGCCGCGAGCCACTACAATTGCGTCGACTTGTGCTTCCCTGGCAAGTATGCGATCGCGCATACTCACGATCTAATCGAGCAGGGAGTGGACATGATAGTCAATCCGGCACTCGTAACATTGGATTCGAGTTCTGCTTCCAATGTCGGTGCAGCAGCCTGCCCGGTGGCCATGTCAAATCCGGACTTGGTTCGTGCAGCTTTTACGACAGGAAGCGACGTGTTTCAGCGCGAGCAGGTAATCTATCATGCACCAGTCTTGCATTTCGACAACGCCGACCTATTTGGGAGCGAGCTGCTCTCCTTTGCTCAGTCCGCATTTCGCGTATCGCGACAACAGCATCGCGAAGCACTGGCCCGAGGATGGGACAGGTATGGGAAATTCTATCAGGAGCTTCGCACGGAAGCGACAAGAACACTAAAGCACATCGTCGCACGTAACGAAGTCGGCATTCTTTTCCTTGGGCGGCCCTACCACTACGATTCTGGACTTCACCACGGCGTTCCCCGGGAGCTTCAAAAGCGAGGCTACCCTATCTTCACTATCGAGAGTCTGCCACGAGACGTCGACTTTCTCGACGAGCTGTTCGGTCGCGAAATAGCGGAAGGAACGATTTCCGATCCCTTTGATATCAAGGACGTTTGGAAACACTCGCTTTCAGAGAATTCAAATCGCAAGATCTGGGCGGCGAAGGTCGCCGCCCGGATCCCGCAGCTTGCCATCGTGGATTTTTTGAGCTTCCGCTGCGGTCCCGACGCCGCCGTTCTCCATGTAATCGAGCGGATTGCCCGATGCGCAGGGACACCCTACTTCGCGCTGCATGACATGGACCAGAACAAGCCAACTGGATCGCTGAAGATACGGATGGAGACCATCGATCACTACTTGCGGCAATACCAAGCGAGGCTTGTTGCGTCGGGCCGTCGATTTAGCGAGGCGACGGACATTCCCGTGGCACCTGTCGAACTCCCCGCAATCGCATTTAGGAGTAGCGAGGAATCGAGCTACTTGGAAGCCATTCCAAATGACCAGCTGTGAAGCCGCATTCTTCGATCTGGACGGAACCATCCTGGCGCTTTCGAGCGAGAAGCTCTTCTGCTACGAACTATGCAAAGAACGACAGGTATCGCTTGGCGGGTTCGCCAGGGTCCTGGGGATATTTCTGCGCTATGAACTTGGCCTCGTTGAAGACTATGAGGATCTGAAACGGTCGGTTCTCGGGACAATTTTACCAAATCTTTCTTGCCAGACGATCCAGGCACGAGCATCCCTGTTCTTCCAAGAACGTCAGGAGCCCAAGATCCGCCGCAATGCGCTCGGTGAAATTGTCCGACATCGAACTGCTGGCAGGCGGCTATATCTGGTCTCCTCAACTCTGGACTGCCTTGCAGATCCTGTTGGCCATTACCTCGGCATTGAGTCTCGCTTCATGACTCGTTTGGAAGTGGACGATGGCAAATATACGGGTGGAATCGCTGGAGACATCTACTACGGTCCGAGCAAAGCGACCCTCCTCCATCAGCTCGCGCGAGATGATGACTTAGACTTGTCGCGTAGTTTTGCGTATGGCGACTCAATTCAAGACGCCCCGATGCTAGCGGCCGTAGGTCGCCCATATGCAGTAAACCCCGATCGGCGGCTTCGAAGGCTAGCAAGGGAACGAAAGTGGCAAGTCGTCGACTGGACTTAGATCGAACGCGCCGGCACACTTCTTGATACAGCGCCCTGACTTCGGGGTTGAGCAGCAAGCCGATAAGTCACCGTCTGAGCCTATCTCGGTGGAAATGGAGGAAGTGGCGCAACCGCGATCTTCCGGATGACATGACTTTCTTGGCGGCGCCGACGGCAGGCTGCATTTAGGTACGGGGTTCGACTCCGGCGATCTTGGCACTCTCGATTAGGTTGCACCGGATGGGCTTCCATTTCGGGCTTTCCACTCGAAGCGGCGAGGCCTAGTCTTCGTGCGCCCGAGAATAATCCCTCGGCATTTCAGGACTGCGGCTGGTGCCGGGAGTGTGGACGCAGCGCGCCGCTGGCGCTTCGCGCTCGCCGGTTGGATTGGTCGGCGCTTCGTTGCCCGCATCGCTCGGGCTGCTCGGCTTTGAGTTGTCGGACAGCTTGGGACTCCGACAAGAGCAAGGGGGGGCGGCGCAAGCTTGGGGGACAAGGGAGGCTGAAGGTGAGTCTGTCCACGAGCACGAGAATCTTGGCCTGAACCTCCAGATCTTGCTCAAGAAAGGCCAACCGGCAGAGAATCATCGTCCGGGCCGGTCGCTCCCGGCTCGTTCAGGTCACTCCGCCCGACGTCCTCCAGGGACTGGGTTGGGACGGCTTTTCATTTCGCCTGACACGCCCGGTCGTGTCCTAAGTGCCACGGGCTGGTGACGGCGGTGAAGTTCACATTATGCGAAGCCATTGCGGTGGGATCCGCCACGCTACGGCTATTGCAGGAACGCGCTCGGCATCTACGGCGCATTCCCAACAAGAGGACACCATGCTCGGCTTTCCACGCCATCTTTCACTTGGGACCGCGATATCGCTGGCTTTGCTCGGGATAGGCACAACTTCGGGGTGCTCGAGCTCTGCGCCCGCCACTGCGACGGGCGTTGATGCCTCCGCAAGCGACGCCGGATCTCCAGCCGCACGCGAGCGGTCGGGGTCGTTTGCGTACGCCGCCTCGCTCGGACGCGGGATCAACTTAGGCAATGCGCTAGAGGCTGCCATAGAAGGCGATTTGGGGGTTACCTTGACCGACGCCGATTTCGACTTGGTCCAAAGTGCCGGGTTCAACCATGTGCGGATCCCCGTGCGCTTCAGCGCACATGCCGCCGGCGCGTCGCCGTACACCATTGATGCCGCGTTCCTGAACCGCGTGGATTGGGCGATCCAATCGGCACTCGAGCGGGGCCTCAAAGCCATCGTAGACGTGCACAACGAAGATGAGTTGTTTACGGATCCGGACACGGAGACTCCGCGTTTTCTCGGGATCTGGCAGCAGCTCGCCGAGCACTACGCCTCTTTCCCACAAGGGCTTGCGTTCGAGATCCTCAACGAGCCGCACGGCGCGGTTGGCGTTCAAATCTCCAACAGCCTTATTGCCGCCGCGCTTACAGGAATTCGCGAAAGCAACCCAAACCGCACGGTGGTCGTGGCTCCTGCAGCTTGGAGCCACATCGAGGGTCTGTCGAGCCTTGCGCTGCCTGACAACGACCCCAACTTGATCGCGACGTTTCACTACTATGACCCGATGGCCTTCACGCACCAGGGGGCTTCCGCGACCAGTGTGGATTGGTCGGGCGCCGTTGGCGACAAGTCGTCGATGGTCACCCAATTCGATACGGCGGCCAAATGGGGTCAAACACAGAACCGGCCGTTGTACTTGGGAGAATTCGGCACCATCCACTTCGCAGACATTCAAGCGCGCGCTCGCTGGACCGCGGCGGTCGTGGAGCAATGTGATGTGCATCAGATCCCTTATGCCTACTGGGAATTGAGGTCGGAATTCGGAGCATGGGACCCAACGGTCAAGGCGTGGCACAAGGAGATCATCGACGCCGTCTTGCCTGGTAACTCAATTCCCTCGAGCGCCGAGATGACCGGCAACTGCGTGCCCAAAGTCATTTCCGATAGCCCAGACTTGCGTATTGACAGCTTAGGATGGACGAACGAAGACTATGTACAGAGCTCGGCGGCAGCCCCCGTCCCCGACCAGGTACGGGACTTGGAAATGAAAGTCACGGTCCGTGTGGGCATCAAGGCGTTCTTGGTCATGTCCGTGGACAACACGGGAAAAGCTGCGCCCGTCAAAGGCTACGTTGCTGAATGGGACACCATCGTCGATAATTCGAGCCCTCTCTCCGTCTTGTGCAGCCTGTACAACGGGCAGCAAACCTGGGCGATTGCCGTGGTCGAGAACGGTACGGTCCTCAACACCGCGTCCGGTGAGCTGTCTGCGTTGACCGTGAATGACGAACGACAATTGTCGCTACACCTCGGTGATCCGAAGAATCTGGAAGGCTCGGGTGCGATCCTGCGCGCGTTCGCCGTGACGGCTGATGGGGATCTCATAGCCAGCGCACCGTGGCCCACGAACTTCTGAGCCCGAACTCGCGAACACTATCGGTCCCAGGATGCGAGGGCCTCGTCGGCTCCCGGTTGTCGCGACCGGTGATTCCGCGCCGCTGAGACCACATCGAGCGCCCAGGGTGTAAGTGCCGAGCGATAGTCGCACAACGCCTGTTCGACCCTGCCGCCCCTCATGTAGTCACTCGAGCTGCGCCCGGTCACGGTCCGGAACACGCGATGGGCTTGAGAATAGCTGCCAAATCCCGCCGCGAGTGCGCATGCCGTGAGATTCATACCGGGGTGGCGCGACAACGAGAGAAACGTAACGGCGCGTGCTCGATTCCGCAAATCGACGAATGTCGCATCCCACCGTCTTCGGAACATCCGAGCCGAATAGCTTGAACTTACGAGAAGCTCGCGACAGATTCGGGTGTGATCGTGCTCCGGTGAGCCGAGAATCACGCCAAGCCCGAGATCAGCCAACGCTGGGTTGTGCTTTGCTTGCAATTCGCTCTGCGTTGTGACCCAGGCCGCTTCAATGAGGTTGCAGAGCGCTTGCTCGAACCCGCTTTCGAATTGAGCGAGCCAACCAGCCTCACAGAGTTCATCCAGCTTCCAGGCCTGTTTGCGCGAGATCTGAAACGCCGGAAGCGGGCCAATCGCACGCAGGAACGGACCAATCCATCCTGCAAAGGGCGCATTCACATTCGCCACAGATGTGTCGCCCAGCCACGGACAACGCGAAAGCAACTCCGGCTCAAACGTTACCGTCCAGAACCGCAGATCGGAGCTTACCCGCGTGACGCCGTGACCGATGGTGGGCGGGTGCCACACGAGCGCCGGAGCTGCAATCCGAAGCAGCTCCGTTCCAATCGATACCTCGAGTTCCCCCCGGGTGATGACACACACCTCAAGCTGACCGTGAAAATGCGGCGGACAGATCCAACGTGGGTGATAGAAACTCACGTCGCCGGGTGCAAATCCGCTTCGGATACGCTCCTGCAGAATGACCGATGACACGCCGACATACTAGCACGCGATTTCACGACGGGAACCAAACCGTTCGGCGTTCTGAGAGCATAGGCAAATCGAACGGAGTTTTCGGGCGACGGAGAACCCTTCCGACCCCATCTGCGCGACCAGCCGGGCGTTCCCGCAGCGCGCTAACCGCAATGCCGAAAGGATAGCGGCCAGAGCGCTTTTCATTGGTACGGATCAGTGGATTGCATATTTCACGTGCGTGAACGAGCCGGCCGCGTCACTGGCTCTTGAGGATAGTTGGTTGCACCAAAGGCCGTCTCCTACTGGGGCGATGAACAACGAGTTTTCATCAGGGTCACGATTGCTCAGCTCGACGAGTGCTAACGGGCGATTCGGCATTTCTCAGCGAAACCGCGTCGGGGAGCACTGCTGGGGTGCATACACGGTGCCCAGCCCGCACTCAATCATTTCGCTATCGACCAGTTTCTGCTACCGAGGGTAGGTTCCCATCCGGGTCCCAGCATCGAGGCTGGTCGCCTTGGCGAGAACTCCCCACCAACCCATTGGCAGCTAGTTCAGGGTGCGACAAACATGGCGGACACAGACTCGATCCTTTGGCTGCGTCGATTCAGTCAGACCCAAAATGAACTGGCCCTCGCGAAGACGAAAGCTAAGCCATACAATGCGGGTAATGTGGCAACGGGCTGCTTAGGTGCGTTGCTCGGCTTCTTTCTGGCTGCCCTCGTGATCGCTGGCGTGTTGGTGGGTCTGTTGAAGATGAGTCCGAAGGATCCTCAGTACGGTGCAATACTGACCGTTGGCGCCTTGGTTTCAGCCATCGCAGCCTGGTTCGTTGCCCGCCGTATCCGAGCCGCGAAGCAGGCAACGGTCGTACAGGGCATTTCGGCCGAGCTCGAAGCGGACGCTGAACGTTTTGCCACGCGCTTTCCGGACGTGATAGACGGGCTCTTTCGCAGCAGGCAGGACTTACTGCAAGCCATCCCCGTTCGCGAGGCGATTGCGCATCTCGAGAACCAGCGCCGCGCATCGCCGGCAGCACGAGGCGCAATAGCGGCGGCTCCGCAGCAACCCAGCAAGAACTTTGGCGCTGGTCAGGACATTGGGGGTTGCCAACTCGTGCGCAAGCTCGGCGAAGGAGCCATGGGCGCGGTCTACCAGGCGCGGCACGTTGGGCTGGATATTCCGGTCGCTGTGAAGTTGATGACACCGGCTGTTGCCAAGAGCGATGCCGACGCCGCGGAACGCTTCGTTCGAGAAGCGCGCTTGGCCGCCAAGGTGAAGCATCAGAATATCGTCGAGGTCCTCAACGTGGGTCAAGAAGGGGGGATCCACTTTATCGTGATGGAGCTTGTGGAAGGCGGGAGCCTGCAGGATTTGCTGAAGCGTGAGGGACGCGTGCCCCTCGCGAGAGCCATCCGCCTGATTTCTAACGTATGCACGGGGCTGGAATTTGCGCATGCCAACGGGGTCATTCATCGCGACTTGAAACCCGCAAACATCATGATCGATCGCCAAGGCATGGCTAAAATCGCAGACATGGGCCTCGCCAAGCGAGTTGGCGACGATATCGGCATGACCCAAACGGGCATGGCGATGGGGACTCCGCTCTATCTCGCCCCGGAGCAGGCGCTCGACGCAAAGCATGCCGATCGGCGCGCGGATATCTACTCGCTCGGCTGTACGCTCTACGAGATGGTTACGGGCAGAGTCCCCTTCGAAGGGGACACCCTTGCACGGATCATCCTCGCACACGCGCAAGCGCCCGTCCCCGATCCGCGCAGCGTCGATCCGGCACTGCCGATCGCGGTCTCGAACATCACGATGAAGATGATGGCAAAGGTACCGGCAGAAAGGTACCAGTCCGCCCAGGAAGTCCTAAGCGCATTGGCGGAAGTCAGAGCCTAGCTAGCACCCAGCGTTCAGAACTGAGCGTTGGTTGGTTAGGCCGAACCGACCAAATGGCCCAGAAGTTGCTATTGAAGTTACCACACGTCGCGGCAAACACGGATCGCGGTTGACCGATGTCTCGCGGTAATTGCGTCGCACTCCGCCAAGAAAACGCTCACAGACCGAATTCATCCAAGGCGCACAGGGAGCGATCTTCCCCAAAAACACCCAGGCGCGTCGATGGATCGATCGAGTGGTCGTGGTTCAAGGCAAGCCGGATCGTCATGGCCGCTGGGTTCAGCAAGCGGCGTGCCGAGCAACTCGACGCATATCCACGCGGAAATGCTCGTTCCATCTGTAATCCGGCGATTCCACAAGCGTGCGGCGAGCAATCCACCTGTGGCGTTAGCGCTACACTACCTCGGACCGCTCCGACCCGCGTGCGACGCGAACGCCGACCTGAAGCGAAGCAGCCTTCGAGAGCCCGTTAGGCATGTCGACCGCGAACTGGCACAGTGCCCAACGCCGGCCAACGCATCAAAGCGCTGAAGATCCGCCCAGAAGATGGCTCCATGCTTCTCACCCACCCCGACGGTCAGGCGTCCACGCACGCGCATCCATCCGGTCAAACTAACGGTAGGGATCCGCGCAAGCCAGCCGAACGAAATATGGCATCTGGATGTGACGGTGATCCGACTGCTGAACGGCACGAGACTGTACCTGCATGGCGTGGTGGACAACTTCAGCCGACGGCTACCTGCAAAGTGCTCGCCGAAGCTACCAAGTGCCTTCCGGAGGCAAGGTCCGAGGTGAAGCTGTTGACGGACAGTGGGGTCGAGAACGTCAACGAGACTGTTGTCATGCCACATGGGGCGCTCGACTCGCGCACACCGGACGAGGTCTACTTCGGAAGGGCAGAGGACGTATCGCGCAAGCTCGATGTAGCCCGACGCGTGGTGCGCGAAGCACGCCTGACCGCCAACCGCCCTTTCCGAAGCCGCCTGAACCGGCAAGGGAAGGGCAAGAGTGTAGGAAAGTCCAGCGAAACGAACTGTCGCGTGAAAAGATGCAAATTGTCGTAACGCTTAGCAGCGCGCCAAACGCCCGATTCAATTGCAGGTCGAGGTCAGCTGTGGCTTGAGGGCCGCGATTTGTGACTGATAGTTGGACTCCAAATTGGCGCAGTGATTGAAGGCCATGACGCCGGAAGCGATGCGCGCGTTCAGCGTGGCGACCGAAGCGGGTGCCCAATCTTCGGCCGTGTTTCCCCCGCAACCGTCGTCAACGAGGATCTTCTGTCCAGACACCTGGTGAAGGTAGGCATACGTGGCGGTTGATCCGTTGTAGGTGCTCGTCGTGACGCCGGTGTTGAAGAAGCCATTGCTGTTCGCGACGCCCGTCGTCCAAGCAAAGTCGTATTTTACGCCCACGCTCTTCATGGCGCCCCAGTAGCTGTTGGTCACGTCATTCGTGTTCCAAGTGGAGTGGTTGATGCCGACGACCGCATTGGGCATGTTGCCCTTGATGGCACAGGTAATATCCGCGGCTAGCTGTGCTACCTCGGTCATCGTAAGCGGGCTCGATTGCCCGCTATTCGAGAATTGGACGAAGTCGCCCTCGAGCAGCCAGACGAGTGGCTTCGTCGGCCACACCGCATACGACTGTTTGGCGTAGTTGGCGTAGGCCTGAATGATGGTGCTGCGATGCGCTTTCACGAACGAAGCTCCATCTTTGGTCAGATTCGGGCAATTGGGATTGCTCGTTGGACATTGGTTTCCGTCCACGATTCCGTTCGCGTGTGCGTAGTACCCAATGATGTAACCATAGTAGACTGGAACCAAGCTCGTCGATGCGACCTTGTCTCTCAGCCAAGTAACGCCGTTGTAGGTGCTGAAGCTTCCGTCTGCGGCGATGCCGTAGTCGACCCAGAAGGTACTAAATTGCAGGAAGTCGAGACCGCTGAAGGAACCCGCAGGGTCTGACAGTCCCCAGGCAAAACTGCAACCAAATGGGTTCGGGTTGAGCGTGCCCGAGCCGCAGCTCGATGAGCTGCCACCGATTGCACTCGATCCCCCGGTAGCGCTCGTCGTCCCTCCCGTGCCCGTGCCCGTGCGCCCGCCGGTGGCACTGCTACCGCCCGTTGCATTCGTTCCGCCCGCGCTCGTGGCGCCTCCAGTCGCCTTAGCAGACGAGCCGCCAGTTTGCGCGCCTCCGGTCGAAGTAGTGGGAGCGCCGCCAGTGGTTGTCGAAGTCGAGCCGCCCGTGCTCGGCGCTTTGGTACCGCCTGTGTTGGCATTGCCTCCAGCGCTTGTCGTTCCGCCGGAACTGGACATCCCTCCGGTCGCGTTGCTCCCGCCGGTTGTAACCATGGCCCCGCCAGTGCCCGAACCCGAACGCCCCGTCATGCCACCAGCTGGCGAGCCTCCAAAGCTGGCATCATTTGCCGTTCCCGAATTGGTGCCTTGGCACGCCACGACCAAAGCACAACTAAGAAGACCCAAGCCTTGGTGAACCTTTTTCATATTTCCCAACCCTTAGGCTAGCACACGGATCCACACCGAAGCCGCCGATTTCCAAAGCGAAGCTGACGCGAGTGGATCTTGGAGGCAAGTTTCTAGATGAGGCGCGTTTTCTGGATAAGACCAGAATCCGCATTTTGAAGATCCCAAATCCGTAGAATCGCTTCGAGCTTTCACCAACACGCCGACAGCGATCATCGGCGCTGGAAATTTCCGCGTTGCTGTGCGTTGTGATTGTGTTGAAAGTCAAGGAAACCAAAGGCTTTTCCGTCGGTTAGCATCGCCCAGTCGACATAATCTAGCTCCCCGAATTGGTTGCGTTCATCCGAGGGCAGGGGATCGATCCTTTGGGTTTTGTGCGTCGCGGCCACGGGCCTGGTCATCGTCGCGGTCAAGACCACTGCACTCAGTGCCGAGGTTTTTCGTCGCGTGTGGGCCACCATGCAATGGCCTGCGCGCGCTGTCGCCGAGCAACGGCTCGTGCCCATTTGGTCGCGCGCGACTCGTCGAAGATGCGACGGATCTTTTGGCCCTGCCGATGTTGCTCATGGCGTATTGGGTGGGAAGGGGCGTGATTGCGCGGATGGCAGACGCACCCACGAGCGAGTGAATGCCGCTGACCGTCCGCTAGCGCCGTACGCAAGGCTCGGAGGATCCGCTATCGCTCACTTCGCCGTAGAATGCGCCGTGATCACCATGGCCATTCCGAGCGAAGTGCTGGTGCTTCGCTCGGTTAGCGTCGTCCCATTTACGCAGTACGATGCCGGGCTGCCACCACTCGTATAAGTCAGTGTGCCACCCGACGCCGTGTAACCATCTGTCTGGGTACCCAGTGACAGTTGTTGATTGAGGGTACAGTGGCAATTGCTGCCGGACAGCACGCAGGTTCCGGTGATACTCGGATCGCTGCTGCTCAGTCCTGACTGAATTGCGGAACAGATCGCCGAAGTGACGGCGACAGTGCTTCCCGCCATGGCGCTCAAACAAGCCTGCGTGTAGACAGCGGTGTAGATCCCTGTAAGCGTTATGTCTGAAGTCTCGGTGCTGGCCGTGTAGCTGATCGTCCCGGACGCGTCGAGAGACGCTGACTCGAAAATGGTCTGGCATGCTGGCGGCTGTGACGAAAGCTGACCGTTGAGCGTTCCAACCAGATCCCCCTCGACGCAGACACTATCGACCTGCCAGACCTTGACGATATCACCCCCGCACGAAGTAAACGAAGCGCAGCTCGCCCCGCCTTGCGAGCTAGTGCTGCTGTCGTCACAACCGGAAAGCAACGCCAACGTCAGTGAGAGTCCAAACCCCGCGAAGATTCTTGCCATTGTCATGGTGGCATGATGCCACCGGTCGGTGGGAAAGAGAAGCCCACTCGTGAAACGGGCCATGCGCTTCGGATCGCGCATGTACGCGTGAATACTCCACTCTTCGAGCGAGGCACCCAACGTCACGTCCCACAGCTCGCCGCGTATTTCCCAGGCGCGAGGTAACACATCGGATCTTCGTCGACCGCGCCGGTATAGGCATAGGCAACTCACTTGGCACGTCCGCGGCACAGGCTGCGCTGACTACAGGCACGGCATGCTCCCGCAAGCTCGTGGCTCGACGCGCGGTTGTAGGCAAAGCGTCCTGGGCCGAACCAGATCTGCTGCAACGATTCGTGCCTGAGGTTTCCTTCGATGAACGGTTCCGGTTCGCCGGCGCGCGGTTGCAGCGACAGGCATCCCTTGACGCCGCCATTGCTCTGGATCCCGATCGCTTGACAGTCAGCGTAACAGCCCGTCCAATGACCTTGATCGAAATGATCGCCACGGAGGTCAGGAATCAAAGCCTTTGCCGTCGATTGGCATCGCCCAGTTGACATATTCAGAAATCATCGGTGACACACACGCGGTTATGCGCGCCTCGCGCCAGAAAAAACTGGATCATTTCGATCGGTTGCGTGGTGTCAGTAAGTCACGACTTGAAAACGGGCCATCTCTCGGATCTTCTGCGGGTGTTCAAGACCGCAAGACCTTTGAAGTTGAAGTGGATTACGTCTATCGCCACATTCCAGAAGGAGAATGGCTGAAGCGGCATCTGCGTCTACGTCTGATTGCAGTCTGGCGTCACGACATCGAGGCGCACCGACTGTACTTGACCAGCGCTGACCCGTCGCAATTCAAGGCCGGCACCGCCGCAGCCGTCTACACGCTCCGCTGGGAAATCGAATTACTGTTTCGCGAACTTTAGTCCCAATTCAAGCTCGATGACATGCCAAGCGGCAACAAGGCAGCAACCGAGTGCCTACTCGATGCAGCGCTGCTCACGATGGCGATCGGACGCAGACTTCTCCGCGCACTCCAAATGCGACATCACTCGACGAATGAGCCCATGCGCGTCTTTCCGTTGGAACGCTGGGCGATAGTGATGCGCTCAGTCGCGCCTCAATTACTGGCGCTCCTTCTCGGTCCGCTGCACGCCCGTCTTGCCTTGGAAAGGCGGCTCTGGATTGTTCTGCAACGTGAAGCGCCGGACCCCAATCGGAATCGAATGTTGCTACTTGAACGGGCTCAATCCGGGGTCCTCAAGCATGACCTCGTCGCGGCTTAACAGATCACCGATGAACGCGTAGTTATGTGAAATTTCCGTTCACCTCGCCGCCAGGTGACGGATCCATTGCTCGGCGTAGCGTTTTACGTGCGCGGTCACAAATTCAAGGGGTCGCCTATTGAGCAACGAATCGCATCGAGGTCGCGGTGGCGGATGGATGTGACGCCTTGGTGGGCAATTTGCGACACAGCTGGGCAATTCATTTACCACCCTCGTCCCCGCCGGCTCCAACGAAGTGTGCAGCAGTTTCACGATGCGCTGATCGACCGAATGCGGTTGACCGACTGAATCATTCCATAATGCCGCAGCGATTGGAGACACGAGTAAATTGGGCGATCGCTGCAATTCGTTGACACAACAACTATGGCTTCAGTCAAGGCTAGAGTGAAACGTGAATTGTCCTTGCTTGTTCGAGTGGAGAATCCTAGGCTCTGACAGGTAAACAGCGTTCACGGGGAATAGCTGAAAAATGGCCAAACGAAAGAGTAGTTATATGCGCTCAGGATTTGTTATCGGTTGTCTTGCTGCAATTGTTGGGTTGGCCGCTTGCGCCAACGACACACCGACTTCACAAAGTCAGGACTCGGTCGAGTTGCGGCTACAGCAGCTTCCGGCCGATCCTGAGGATCGAGCGAAAATGCTCGGTGAACTCCAGGCCGAGTATCCTAGCGACAGTCGCGTGCAGAAGGCTGTCGACGAATTCTCCAGAGAGCTCGCACCTGGACACTTGCGCACCGTGACGTTTCAGGATGGTCGCAATATTCAGTTCATCGTTCGAGACGTGAATGCAATTGTCGCGGAATCCGGAAAAGATGGACAATCCTCGATCATTGGCGAGCTTGGGCTATCCGGTCTCTCACCGGCAGAGATCTGGCGCCGACTTCTACCAAACGAAGCGGTTCCAGTCAGCCTAGTTGAGCTGGAGAAGCGCGAGACGAGCTATTTGGCGGATCAAGTTGCTGAGAGTGTGCCGACAGCGCTTGAACAATCAGGGGTTGGGACCCAAGGCGAGGGAACTTCAACATCGGTCACGACTGCGGGCACCACATCGGACGTCGCCGTGGCGAGACAGGCTCTCTCGACGAGTGCCTCCGACTTCCTCAATCGGGGCGGGTGCACGGTTAGTCCCATACCGTACGGAACTGTCTATCAAGGCATCGTAGCAACGTACTGCAACACAGGATACACAGGCGACGGGATGTGGACGGCATACAGCGCGTGGCAGGCGCGTTGGCATGTGGACAATGTCGGGTCGGGCAGCTTCACCGTGAATGTCTATCGCGGCAGTGGCAATTTGGTTTGGACTCAGAAAGTGACTTCGGGACAGTGGTGGAACATAGCTTTGGGTGTTCGCTACACGGGAACTTACGATTGCTGCTGTGGCATTTTCTGCATCGAGGCCTGCGGCTGCCCCATTGTCGCCGCAAAGGACTACCTTAGGTTGACCGTTACCGATGCCGCAGGTGACCCGATGCGAGTTTCGGGTCTCTATTTCAACAGTACTGACAACCGGTTCGACTCGACGCCCTTCTTTTGATGGAGTCATTCTGGCGCGCTGCGATTCGGTCGCGGCTCGAACTAGGGGGAGCGCCCTGCTTCGACCGACGACCGAGCGCGACAGTCAAGAACAAACCCAACATTATAGTAATTTCACGCTGCTGGGACTGAAGCAGGCCTGGTGAGTGCTTGCCTTTGTTTTCGGTATGTGGGATTTCGCAATGAAACTCCGGACGGCACCATCGTTGGTTTTGGTCTCGGAGTTCGAGGCGTTCGGGCATATCGACACCTACTGCAAATTGGACTGGCCGGGGGGGTATTGCGCCGCTGGTTGCGATTCTTTCGGTGATCGTCCTCGGGATGGCGATCTCTGTAGGTTTTGTCGGTGCCCGTGATCATCGGCCTCGCCATTCTGTTGCTAAAGAAGCAGGAGGCCTGACGATGTCACATGTCGCAAATATTTATCGACTAGGCATCAAGGAGCTCTGGAGTCTGGCTCGCGACCGCATAATGATCGCACTCATCGCATACTCCTTTACGGTGTCGATTTACGTAGCAGCTACCGCGATACCAGAGACGCTTCACAAGGCACCCATCGCCATTGTCGACGAGGACGCTTCGCCGCTTTCCAATTGCATCGCGTCCACATTTTATCCCCCGCGTTTCAAGCAGCCAGCGAGGATTGCGCTTTGGGCCATTGATGTAGACATGGATCGGGGCGACTACACATTTGTGCTGGACATTCCACCAAATTTTCAACGAGATGTGCTTGATGGCGCGTCTCCAGCGAGCCAGCTCAATGTCGACGCGACGCGCATGAGCCAAGCGTTCGTTGGTAGCAGCTACATTCAGCAGATGGTGATGGGCGAGGTGAGTGAGTTCGTTCAACATCTCCGCAGTAGCCCTGCGCCCGAGGTGGAGCTTGCTGTGCGCGCGATTCAATCCCAATCTTGAGCAATCGTGGTTCGGCGGGTTGATGGAAGTCATCAACAATATCACGATGCTGTCGACTATTCTCACGGGCGCGGCCCTGATTCGAGAGCGCGAACACGGCACTATCGAACACCAATTGGTAATGCCTGTTACGCCGCTCGAGATCATGATGGCCAAGGTCTGGTCAATGGGTTCTGTGGTGCTGCTCGCAGCTGCCGTCGCACTGGTGCTCATTGTAAAGGGCGTACTGCGTGTACCCATCGAAGGCTCGGTTGCGCTGTTCCTAATCGGTCCCACGTGGCATCTTTTTGCCGCCACGTCATTGGGCATTTTCATGGCAACGATGGCGCGCTCGATGCCTCAATTCGGGATGTTACTGGTGCTGGTGCTGCTGCCGCTGCTGCCGCTGCAACTTCTTTCCGGAGACTCCACACCACGTGAAAGCATGCCTCAGCTTGTGCAAACCCTAATGCTGGCGGCGCCGACGACTCACTTCGTTGCCGTTGGGCAAGCCATTTTGTTTCGCGGCGCGGGCCTGGCCGAAGTATGGCCTGAATTCATGGCGTTGGCGGCGATAGGTGCGGCGCTGTTCGCCTTCTCACTGAATCGCTTTCGCAAAACCATAAGCCAAATGGCGTAGCGTACTTCAAGATAGCGCATTGGCTACGCCCCACCAAGGCAACGCACAGACCCCACGGCCACAAAAACAAACTCATAGATCGACAGAAATTGTGAAGATATGCTCCAAATAGGTGAATGGAAATGGATCGCCGCCCGAGTGAACCCCCTCAAACAAATCAATACGGCCAGGGCGTTAGTCGCTGGTGAGAGGGACTCATGAATGTCACGCGTCTGCCGCTGCGCCTTACGGCCGATCTTCACCGAGTAATTGCTCGTTCCTTTCTTCCGGGGGAGCCG
>Ga0302321_100000894_pt1 | contig 25756 bp, 12 predicted proteins | sample Fen_T0_1_FD_202505 | JGI IMG/M metagenome (GOLD analysis project Ga0302321, IMG submission 202505) | Peat permafrost microbial communities from Stordalen Mire near Abisko, Sweden - Fen_T0_1 | ecosystem: Environmental > Terrestrial > Soil > Wetlands > Permafrost | place: Sweden: Abisko...
GGATCACGGCAGCGTTGCCGCGCAGGCGATCGGCTGGCCGCGCACGAGCGCACCCCGCGTGCGCGTGAGCGTCTGCTGTTCCGCCGCGCGCTGAGTGTACTGGCTGTAGAGGCTCTCCAGCGACTGCTTGAGTTTCTCGGTGATCGCCTGCGTGCAATAGCGCTCGAATTCGGGAGACGCGCGACGCAGTTCGAGGAAATCGTCGCGGCGCAGCACGTAGCAGAACGTCTCCTGCAGCGCATGGAAGACGCGGGTCGTGGCGCCGCCTGCCGAAAGCGCGCCGACGGGGAACAGGTCGCCGGGGCCGAGCGTGCGATCGGTGTCGGCCTGCACGTTGTTGGGGCGGCTGCCGACGAGCCCGCGCTGTACGATGTAGAGGTGTGCGACTGGCCCGCTTTGCGTCGTCAGGATCGTCGCGTCCTTTGCGAAGCGCTCGAGCGAGAGCTTCGCCGGCAACGCGCGCAGCGTCTCCTCGGGCATCCGGTTGAACGGCGCATAGCGGCGCAGGAAATCGCAGGTCGCATCGACCGCGAGGGGTGCCGTCTTCGCCCCGGCAGATACTATCGTCATCGTCGTCGCACCCGCGCCAGGTTCGAGTTTACGCCGCACAGGCAAAAACCCCCGCGCGGTGGCGGGGGTCCTTGCAGCACGTCAGCACGAAGGCTTCAGTGCGCAGCGGCCTTCGCTGCGAGGATGCCGGTATTCTGGCGCACGTAAAGCTCGTCCCACATGTCCAAGGCCCGCTTGTCGCGGTACAGCAGCGAGCCGATGATCACCGCGAGGAAGCCCAGCGGGATGGAATACAGGCCCGGGTTGCGCAACGAGAACCATGGCGTTTCGAGACCGACCAGGCTCGTGGTCTGACCCTTGAACTTGGTCAGGTTCGCCTGTGCGCCTGCGACGTTCTTGTCGAGCGCCGCGATGGCCTTCGCGACCTTCGCCTTCGCGGCGTCGTCCGCCGCAATCGCGAGATCGGCCTCGAGCTTGGGCTTGGCAAGTGCCGCGCCGTCGACGACCTTTTGCGCCGCCGTGGTGATCGCCAGCGGATAGGTCATGTTGGGCGAAACCAGCACGAGCCCGATCGCCGTCAGCGTGCCGACGATCATTCCGAGCACGATTCCGCCGGTGTTGCACTTCTTCCAGAACAGCGTCAGCAGCACGCATGGGAAGTTTGCCGACGAGGCCACCGCGAACGCCAGCGCGACCAGGTGCGCGACGTTCTGGCCCTTCGCCGCGATGCCGATCGTGATGGCCATCGCGCCGACGATCACCGTCGCGACCCGCGCCGCCTTGACCTGTTCCTGCGGCGTCACGTGGCCTTCGCGGATGACGCCGACGTACAGGTCGTGCGCCATTGCAGACGCCGCAGCCAGCACGAGGCCCGCGACCACGGCGACGATGGTTGCGAACGCGACTGCCGCGACGAACGCGAGGAAGAGGTTTCCGAGCATCGAGTCGGCGCCGCCGCCCACCCATTGCGCGAGCAGCGGACCGGCCATGTTGCCGCCCGGGTCCACCGCGCGGATGTTCGCCGGACCGACGTTCATCGCCGCGCCCATGCCGAGGAAAAGCGTCAGCACATAGAAGCCGCCGATGATCGCCATCGCCCAGATCACCGACTTGCGGGCATCCTGGGCCGTCGGCACCGTGAAGAAGCGCATCAGGATGTGCGGCATGCCGGCGGTGCCCAGCACCAGCGCCATCCCGAGCGAGATCTGGTCGATCGGGTTCTTGAGGTACAGGCCCGGCTCCAGGAAGCGCTGGCCGAGCTGCTCCGGTGTCATGTTCTTGGCCGCGTCACCCAGCAGAGCCGCCACCTGCGCCTGGACCTTGGCGTCGCCGACGACCGCGGTCAGGAACCCGGGCAGGCTGAAGCCGTAGGGGGTCCACACGAACATCACGAGCAGGATAGACGCGGTGACCAGCAAGATCGCCTTGATGATCTGCACCCACGTCGTGGCGACCATGCCGCCGAACAGCACGTAGCCCAGCATCAGTATGCCGACCACGATTACCGAGATTTCGTAATCGATGCCGATCAGCGTCTTCACCAGCACGCCGCCGCCGACCATCTGCGCGGTCAGGTAGAACGTCGACACCGTGATCGTCGAGATCGCGCCGACGACCCGCACCTTCTTCGGATCGTTGCGGTAGGCGAGGATATCGGACAGCGTGTACTTGCCGATGTTGCGGCAGGGTTCCGCAATCACCAGCAGCACGGTGATGTAGGCAACGAGCCAGCCCACCGAGTACATGAACCCGTCGTAGCCGTAGAGCGAGATCAGGCCCGCGATGCCCAGGAACGACGCCGCCGACAAATAGTCGCCGGCAATCGCCCAGCCATTCTGCAGTCCGGACACGCCGCCGCCCGCGACATAGAAGTCGGAGGCCGTCTTGACGCGCTTGGCGGCGATGTACGTGACGAACATCGTGATCGAGATGATGATGCCGAACACGAGGAACGTGAGCCAGCGGAATTTTTCCGGCACCGCACCCTGGGCGAACGCCGGTGTGGCGATCGCGCAAAGCGTCAGGAGTCCGGCAATGACTGCGAGGCGACGGCTATTCATTTGCGGCCTCCCAGCTTCTTCTCGACATCCTGGACGATTGCCGCGGCTTCAGAATCGAAGACCGCATTCGCGTGGTGCGAGTAGTACCAGGCGAGACCCCAAGCGACGATGAACTGTGACAGCGCGAACAGGATGCCGACGTTGACCGGGCCCCACACCTTGATGATGAACAGATTCTGGAAATAGGCTGCGCCGATCGGCAACAGGAAATAATAGACCATCGAGAAGACCATCAATCCCCACAAGAACAGGGTTTTCTTCCGGTGCAATTGCTGGAATCTCGGATCTTCGTCAATCGCCTTCCAGTTCACCTGGGTCATTTCAGCCATCATCCCCTCCTTGCCTTGTTATCGAATCGGTAACCCGCCGGGCGGCACCCGCTACCGCGCATTGGTGCACGATTCGGACGCGGCCGCGTTGACACAGGTCAACCCACAGCTCGAAACGTCGATGGTACTACCGATCGATGGGGATCCCGGCAAACAACCGGGCACATCGGCGGCATGTCCCCGGGGTCACGGCCGCTGCCACGCCGGAGGGCGCTTGCCCAGGAATGCGTCGATGCCTTCGGCGGCGTCCGGTTCGAGCAGGTTGCGGGCCATCGCCTCGCCCGCCGTTTCATAGGCGCCGGCCAGTCCCCGGTCGACCTGCTGATAGAACGCGCGCTTGCCCAGCGCGACGACGGCGGGGCTCCGGGCCGTGATGATGTCCGTGAATGCCTTCACCGCCGCGTCGAGCCCCGCTTCAGGCACGACGCGGTTGACGAGCCCCCATGCCAACGCCGTCGGGGCGTCGATCATATCGCCGGTCAGCAGCATTTCCATCACACGCTTGCGGGCGATGTTGCGCGCGACGCCCACCGCCGGTGTCGAGCAGAAGACGCCGACGTTCACGCCGGGCAGCGCGAACTTCGCGGTATCGACCGCAACGGCCAGGTCGCACATCGACACCAGCTGGCAGCCGGCGGCCGTGGCGATGCCGTGGACCCGGGCGATGACGGGCTGCGGCAGCTGCGTGATTTTCTGCATCATCCTGCCGCAGGCGCCGAACAGTTCCCGCTGCCAGGCGAGATCCGGATGCGCGCGCATTTCCTTCAAGTCGTGGCCCGCACAGAATCCCCGGCCCCGGGCGGCAAGCACGATGGCGCGAACGCTGCGATCTACCTCGAGATCATCGAACGCCGCTTCGAGCGCGGCGATCATGGGCAGCGACAGCGCATTGAAGCGGTCGCCGCGGTTCAGCGTCACGGTAGCCACGCCTTCGCGGGCGTCCACCAACGCATACGGCTGGGTACCGGCGTCTACCGTTGCGTCCATCGTGAGCTCCCGCGTGAAATTCGGCGTGCGCCAAGCCATCCAGGGCCGTACCGCGGCCGCGCAAGCCGGTATGATACGCCGCCGGTTGGCGTATCTTCATGGCCGGCGCAGCATTGGAACGCATCCGCCAACGTGAGCCGGCCGTGAGCGATAGACCACTTCCACTCGCCCTTCCCTACACCACGGCCGCCACATTGCGCGAGCGCATTGCCTTGGACTATCGCGGCGACGAGTCCGCCGCGGTCCTGGCGCTGGCCTCCGAGGCCCGCCTCGCTAAGGAACAGCTGGCGACGACGCAACGCCTTGCGACGACGCTGGCCGAAGGCGTCCGGAAATCGCGGACGACGGCCGGTGGCGTCGATGCGCTGATGCTCGAATTCTCCCTCGAATCGCGCGAAGGCATCGCGCTCATGTGCCTGGCCGAAGCGCTGCTGCGCATCCCTGACACCGCCACGCGCGACCGCCTGATCCGCGACAAGATCGCGCAAGGCGACTGGCGCTCGCACGTCGGCCGCAGCCCGTCGCTGTTCGTCAACGCCGCCGCATGGGGGCTGGTGGTCACCGGCAAGCTCGTCGACTCGCGCAGCGATTCGGCGATGGAGCAGGCGCTGTCGTCGCTGCTGCGCAAGGGCGGCGAACCGCTGGTCCGCAAGGGCGTGGACCTGGCGATGCGGCTGCTGGGCAAGCAGTTCGTCACCGGCCGGACCATCGACGAGGCGCTGGACAATGCGCGCCCGCGCGTCGCACGCGGCTATTGCTATTCGTTCGACATGCTGGGCGAAGCCGCATTGACGATGGACGACGCGCACCACTATTTAACCGCCTACGAAACGGCAATCCACGCGATCGGCAAGGCCGGCCGCGGCGCCGGCATCTACAAGGGGCCTGGCATCTCGATCAAGCTGTCGGCGCTGCACCCGCGCTATTCGCGAGCGCAGCGTGCGCGGGCGCTGGGCGAACTCGTGCCTACTGTGGCGCGGCTCGCGCGGCTGGCACGCGGCTACGACATCGGCTTCAATATCGACGCCGAGGAAGCCGACCGGCTCGACCTGTCGCTCGACATCCTCGAAATGCTCGCCGCCGATCCGGCGCTCGCCGGCTGGAATGGACTGGGCTTCGTCGTGCAGTGCTACCAGAAGCGCGCACGCGCCGTCGTCGACTGGCTGGTCGACTTAGGGCGAAGGCACCAGCGCCGCTTCATGGTGCGCCTGGTGAAGGGCGCCTACTGGGATGCCGAGATCAAGCGCGCGCAGGTCGACGGGCTCGCCGGCTACCCCGTATTCACGCGCAAGGTGCATACCGACGTCGCGTACCTGGCGTGCGCGAAGGCGATGCTGGCGGCGCCGGATGCGATCTACCCGCAATTCGCGAGCCACAACGCGTTCACGATCGCCGCCGTACACACGTTGGCGGCCGGTGGCGACTTCGAATTCCAGTGCCTGCACGGGATGGGCGAAAGCCTCTTCGACCAGGTGGTGGGGCAGGAGAACTGGGGGGACGCCTGCCGCATCTACGCCCCGGTCGGATCGCACGAAACGCTGCTCGCCTACCTGGTGCGCCGCCTGCTCGAGAACGGCTCCAACTCGTCGTTCGTCAACCGCATCGTCGACCCGAACGTCGCGATCGCCGACCTGGTCGCCGATCCGGTGGCACGCGCGCTCGAGACCGGCGGCACGCCGCATCCGCGCATACCGCGGCCGATCGCGCTGTACCCCGACCGCAGGAACTCCCGCGGCATCGATCTTTCCGACGAAATTTCGTTGCGCGCGCTCGACGCCGAACTGGCGGCCGTACCGGCGCGCTTCGCGGCGATGCCGATGCTGGGTGACGTATCGCCGCGGCCTCCGCAGGAACCGGCGACGATTACCAATCCGTGCGACCGCCGCGACATCGTCGGCACGGTCGTCGACGCCACGGCCGCCGACGTGGAGCATGCGGTCGGACTTGCCGTCAGCGGTGGCGCCGCATGGTCCCGCGTTCCGGCGTCCGAGCGCGCCGCGTGCCTGGACCGCGCGGCCGACCTGATCGAAAGCGAACGCGCGACGCTGATCGCGCTGGCCACGCGTGAAGCCGGGAAGACGCTCGCCAACGCGGTAGGCGAAGTGCGCGAGGCCGCCGACTTCTGCCGCTACTACGCGTTGCAGGCGCGACGAACGCTGGACGGCGCCGAAGCGTTGGGTCCGATCGCGTGCGTCGCGCCGTGGAATTTCCCGCTCGCCATCTTTGTCGGACAGGTCAGCGCGGCACTCGCCGCCGGCAACCCGGTGCTGGCCAAACCCGCCGAGCAGACGCCTCTGATTGCTGCCGTTGCGGTGCAGCTTTTCCATCGCGCCGGCGTGCCGCGTGCCGCGCTGCAACTGCTCCCCGGCTTTGGCGAGACGGTCGGCGCGGCGCTGGTCGCCGATCCGCGCATTGCCGGCGTCCTCTTCACCGGTTCCACCGCGGTGGCGCAACTCATCAATCGAACGCTCGCGCAACGCGCCGATGACGCGCTTCTGGTCGCCGAGACCGGCGGCCAGAACGCGATGATCGTGGACAGTTCCGCGCTGTCCGAGCAGGTGGTGGCGGACGCGCTGACGTCCGCGTTCGACAGCGCGGGCCAGCGCTGCTCGGCATTGCGCGTGCTTTGTCTGCAGGACGATATCGCCGACCGCGTGATAACAATGCTGAAGGGCGCTATGCAGGAATTGCGCATCGGCGACACCGCAGTCCTTGCGACCGACATCGGCCCGGTCATCGATGCCGAGGCGCAGGCGATGCTGGCGGCCCACGTGGCGCGCATGCGTGCCGGTGGTGCCGACGTGTTCCAGCTGCCGCTACCTGGCGATTGCGCTCATGGCACGTACTTTCCGCCCACGCTGATCACCATTCCGGATCTGCGCGCGCTCACCGCCGAGGTCTTCGGTCCGGTCCTGCACGTCCTGCGCTTCCGGGGGGGCCAGCTCCCGCAGTTGCTCGACGCAATCAACGCCACGGGCTATGGCCTGACCCACGGCGTGCAGACGCGGATCGACGAGACCGTCGAAGCCGTCTGCGCGCGCGTCCTGGCGGGCAACATCTACGTCAACCGCAACATCGTCGGAGCCGTCGTCGGCGTGCAGCCCTTCGGCGGCGACCGGATGTCGGGCACCGGCCCCAAGGCGGGCGGGCCGCACTACCTGGAACGGTTGGTGAAAGGCGCACCGCTGCCGTTGCCGGCCGACGTGAACGAGGGCGTGACGCTGCCCGGACCGACCGGCGAAACGAACACGCTGTACCTGCGTCCGCGCGGCCGCATCGCGTGCATCGCAGAAGCGGAAAGCGCGCTGACCGAGCAGGCGCGCGCCGCCGTGGCGACCGGCAACGTAGCGTTGCTCGCGGCTTCGGCGCTCGGTGACCGCGTGCGCAGAATCGTCGGCGACGGCTGCGAGCTCGTGCCCGACCCGCTGGCCGCCGGTCCCGACGTCGTGCTGTTCGCGGGGGATGCGACCGCTGCGCACGCGCTGCGACGTCAACTTGCAGCACGTCCGGGCCCGATCGTCCCTCTCGTGGTCGCAGGCGCCGGCGGCTACGACGCGGCGCGGCTGGTGTGCGAGCGCACGATAACGATCAACACGACGGCCTCCGGCGGCAATGCGTCGCTGCTATCGTTGGCCGAAACACCCGACTGATGCAGTTCCTCGACGCCGCGACCATTCGCGCGCGCCTGCCCTGGCCACGAATGCTCGCTGCGCTCGACGAAGCGCTGCGCGGGCAGGTCCAAGCCCCGTTGCGCGTCAATCACGCGATCGACGTGCCGGGCTTGCCCTCAGCATCGCTGCTGCTGATGCCGGCGTGGCGCACCGGACGTCACATCGGCGTCAAGCTGGTGACGGTGTTTCCCGGCAACGCCGTGCTCGGCAAGCGCTCGGTCGCCGCCGTCTACGTGCTGTTCGACGCGACCAGCGGCGCGGCCGTCGCGACGATGGACGGCGAGGAGCTGACCGCGCGCAGGACCGCCGGCGCGTCGGCGTACGCCGCGGACAAGCTCGCCCGCCACGACGCGCACCGGCTGCTGATGGTCGGCGCCGGACGGCAGAGCCGCGGCCTGATCGACGCGCACCGGCACATCCGCTCGATCGACGAGGTCGTCATCTGGAGCCGCACCCCGGCGCACGCCGAGCGGATGGCCGACGAATGCGCGCGTGCGGGCATTCCCGCCCACGCGACAACGGACCTCGAAGCCGCGGTGGTGGGTGCCGACATCGTGTCCTGCGCCACACTCTCGACCACGCCGCTCGTCCTCGGCCGCTGGCTTGCACCGGGAACGCACGTCGACCTGGTCGGCGCGTACCAGCGCCACATGCGCGAGACGGACGACGCCGCAATGCAGCGCGCCGATCTCATCGTCGTCGACGACCGGCAGGCAGCCCTTGCGGAAGGCGGCGACGTCGTGCAGGCGATCGCGAGCGGCGCCATCGATGCCGGCAAGGTCGCGGCGGAGCTGCGGGATTTCGCACGCGGCGCGCACCCGGGTCGCGCACGCGACGACCAGGTCACGGTGTTCAAGTCCGTCGGTTTCGCGCTCGAGGATCTGGCCGCGGCCGAGGCCGTGGTGGCGGCGAGCGACTAGCGCCGGCTACGCAATCGCCGACGTCGACCGGACGCGCTCACGCAGCAGGAATTTCTGGATCTTGCCGGTTGACGTCTTCGGGACGTCGCCGAACACAATTCGTTTCGGTACCTTGAAGCGCGCGAGATGCACCTGGCAATGCGCGATGAGCTCCGATTCCGTTGCCTTGCCGCCGGGTCTGAGCTCCACGAATGCGCAGGGCGTCTCGCCCCATTTCGGATCGGGCTGCGCGACGACCGCGACCGTCAGCACGTCCGGGTGCCGATACAGCGCGTCCTCGACCTCGATGGAGCTGATGTTCTCGCCGCCCGAGATGATGATGTCCTTCGAGCGGTCCATGATCTTCGCGTACCCGTCCGGCTGCATCACCGCGAGGTCACCCGTGTGATACCAGCCGCCGGCGAACGCCTCATCCGTCGTTTTCGGATTCTTGAGGTAGCCCTTCATCGTGATGTTGCCGCGGAACATGATCTCGCCCATCGTCTTGCCGTCCCAAGGCACCGGCTCCATCGTCACCGGGTCCAACACGGTCATGCCCTCCTGGCACGTATAGCGGACACCCTGCCGGCCATTGCGTTCGGTGCGCGCGCCAATGTCGAGCGCGTCCCACTCCGGATGCTTGGCGCACACCGACGCCGGACCGTACACCTCGGTCAATCCGTAGACGTGGGTGATGTCGAACCCCATCCGCTCGGCGCCCTCGATCATGGCGGCCGGCGGCGCGGCGGCGGCGACCAGCCCGTGCACCTTGTGCGAAATGCCGCGCTTCATCTCCTCCGGCGCGTTGATCAGCAGCGAATGCACGATCGGCGCGCCGCAATAATGGGTCACGCCATTTTCACGGATGGCGTCGAAGATGCCTTGCGCCTCCACGCGGCGCAGGCACACGTTGGTGCCGGCATTGGCGGCCACGGTCCACGCGAAGCACCAGCCGTTGCAGTGGAAGAGCGGCAGCGTCCACAGGTAGACCGCGTGCCGCGGCATGCCCCAGTCGATAATGTTGGACAGCGCGTTGAGATACGCGCCGCGATGGTGATAGACGACGCCCTTGGGGTTGCCGGTCGTACCGGAGGTGTAGTTGAGCGAGATCGCGTCCCATTCGTCGGCGGGCGGCGCCCAGGCGAATTCTGGATCGCCCTCCTGAAGCAGCGCCTCGTAATCCGTGTCGCCCAGCAACTCGCCGCCCGGACCACTCATGTCGGCGATGTCGATGACCAGCGGCTTGACCGGCAGCGCGGCCAGCGCCTTGGCCATGGTCGGCGCGAATTCGGTGTCGGTCAGCAATACCTTCGCCTCGCCGTGCGCCAGCATGAACGCGATGGCCTCCGCGTCGAGGCGCGTATTCATCGTGTTGAGTACACCCCCCATCATCGGGACGCCGAAATTGGCTTCGATCATCTCCGGCGTGTTGGCGAGCATCACCGCAATCGTGTCGCCCTTGCCGAATCCGCGCCGCACGAGGGCAGAGGCGAGCCGCCGTGAACGCGCGTAGGTTTGCTCCCAGGTGAAGCGGCGGTCGCCATGAATGACCGCCACCCTGTGAGGCCAGATGTACGCGGTGCGGGCGATGAAGGACAGCGGCGTCAGCGGCGCGAAATTGGCGGCGTTGCGGTCGAGATGCTGCTCATAAGGATTCACGGCGGTCCTCCACGTTCGCGGCGCAGGATGTCCATGCTAACAAATGCGAAGGGCCTGCGATTGGTTCGCTTGCCCGCCTGGGCCGATTTCGCTACCCTCGGCCGACCATCCACCGACGTTTCAGGCTGCAACGACCATGGGTCATCGGCTGTCGAAGATCGTGACGCGCACCGGCGACGCCGGCGAGACGGGCTTGGGCGACGGTTCGCGCGTGGCCAAGGATTCGCCGCGCATCGAGGCGATCGGCACCATCGACGAGCTCAATTCGGTGCTGGGCGTCCTGTTGGCCGAGCCATTGCCCGAGGCCATCGCAGCGTGCCTGACGGACATCCAGCACGATTTGTTCGACTTGGGCGGCGAACTATCGATTCCGGGCCACTTCGCGATCACGGATGCGCATGTCGCACGAGCCGAGGCGGTCGTCGAAGCGTTCAACGCCGACCTGGCGCCGTTGAAGGAGTTCATCCTGCCCGGCGGATCCCGGGCCGCGGCCCTCGCCCACGTCGCGCGCACGGTGTGCCGGCGCGCCGAACGCCTGCTGATCCGCCTTGCCGCCACGGAATCCGTCAGCGAACGCTCGCGCGTCTACCTGAACCGCATCTCCGACCTGCTGTTTGTCCTCGCCCGCGCGATCAATCACGCCGCGGGCCGGCCGGACGTCCTGTGGCAGAAGGAGCGGTCGCAGGGTGGCGGCTGAAAGCGCGAAGCCCACTGACCGCAGCGTCCGCCTGACGGCACTGATGGCGCGGGTGGCGCTGGGCGACCAGGCCGCCTTCGCGCGGCTGTATCAGGAAACCTCTGCGCATCTATACGGCGTCGCCGCACGTATCCTGAAGGACGGGGCAGCAGCCGAGGAGGTCCTGCAGGAGGCGTTCGTGAACGTGTGGCACCACGCGGGTTCGTACGAGGCGGCGAAAAGCCAGCCCATGACCTGGCTTGCGGCCATCGTGCGCAACCGCTGCTTGGACCAGCTGCGGCGGCGCGAGCTCGACACCGTCAGGATGACCTCCGATGACGACGACGGCAAGGAGTTTGACCTGCCGTCGGGCGATCCGACGCCCGTCGAGATGTTGCTTGCGGGTGCAGACGCACAGTCGGTTCGCGCATGCGTGGATGCGCTCGACGCCGGTCAGAAGCAGGCGATCGCGCTGGCTTACTACCAGGGCCTAACGCACGCCGAACTGGCCGACCACCTCCGGCAGCCGCTGGGAACCGTCAAGTCGTGGGTGCGCCGCGGCCTCGAGCGGCTGAAGGCCTGCCTTGACCGCGCCGGTTATGTACGCAACTGAGGCACGCAACTGAGCTACGCAACCCGACGAACTCGATGAACCTGTCCCGACCCGACCGACCGCAACGACTCGACGCGCTGGCCTCCGCCTACGCGCTGGGCACGCTGTCGCCTCGCGCGCGGCTGCGCCTGGCGCGGGTGGCGCGGGTCGACGCCACGGTCGCCGCCGCGATCCATGACTGGGAAATGCGCCTTGCGACACTGAGCGAAGGCGTGGCGCCGATCACGCCGCCACCGCGAGTCTGGACGGCGATCGCCGATCGGCTGGGGATTGGCGCCGCGACGGCTGGCTCCGGAGTCGACTTGCCCTGGTGGGCGCGCGTGGCTTTCTGGCGCAGCTTCGCGCTGACGAGCTTTGCGCTGGCCATGGCGTTCGGCGTCACGCTGTTCACGCCCGGAACGCGGGCGCCCGAGCAGCCGATCGTCGCCGTGCTGGCCGGTCCCGACGCCAAGCCGGCGCTGATCGCCACGATGCTGCGCGGCGAACGCACACTGACCGTCAAGGTGGTCGGCGCGGCCACCGTACCGGCCGGCAAGTCGCTGGAACTGTGGATGCTGCCCAAGGATCTGCCGCCGAAGTCGCTCGGCGTGATCCCCGGCAGCGGCGTGGGCCGGGTTGCGCTGCCCGCGCCGCCCGACGTCGTGCTGGCCAACGTCCCTGCGCTCGCCGTGTCGCTCGAGGTTGCCGGGGGCTCGCCCACCGGCGCGCCGCAGGGACCTGTGCTCTACACCGGCGCGGTCGAACGCTTCTACTAGACGCGCCGCAGCGCGCCGTTTCGCGCGGCGGCGACTCTAGTCTAATATCCGGCTACCTCGCCCGAGGCATCGGGCATCGATGCCCAATGGAGCGCTTGTCCCGCTTATGTCCGGTACGCCGAAGAAAAAGAAGAACATGACGTCCGGCCCCGCCACGCGCGCCGCCACCAATACCGCGCCCGCAGCCCTCCAGCAAGTGGCCGACCTCGCGTGGGCGGGGCAGCATGCGCAGGCCATCGCAATGGCAACTGCCGCGCTCGCCAAGTCCAGCGTGGGGCCGGGCCAGCGCCTGGATCTCCTGGACCTCCGCGCTGAAAGCTTCATCGCCCAGGTCAACCAGTCTGGGGCGGGCGCCGACGCCGCGGAAATGCTCGCGATCGCGCACCGCGCGCGCAAGCCCGCGTTTCTGGCCCAGGCGCTCAATCGCCGTGCCGTCGCGGAAATGCGCTCGGGCGACCTGCGGGCCGCGCTGGCGACGGCCAGCGAGGCACTGAAGGCCGCACGCTCGGCGAAGTTGCCGCAGCTGGAGGCCACGAGCCTGTTTCGCCTCGCCGAAGCGCAGTTCCGCCTGCGCCTGAACGAGCCGGCCGCCAAATCCGCCATGCACGCGATCAAGCTGTTCAAGAGCATGGGGAACCCTATCGGGGAGGGACGCGCATCGTGGGCGCTGGCCATCGCACGCAGCGGTCTTGGCCGCGCCATCGACGCCACGAAGGCGGCGCACGAAGCGCTGGCGCTGGCGCGGCGCAGCGGCGACCTCTACGGGATTGGCAACGCCAGCAACATCCTGACGTTCAATGAATCCAACCTCGCCGAAAACCTGCGCCTGCTGGGCCAGGCGAATGCGGCGTTCGCGACCGCCGGCTATCTCGAACGCCAGGCCACCTGCATGCACAACATGGGGCTGGCGTACGCTCAGCTCGGCCTCTATCGCCGCGCCCGGCGCCTGCTGCTCGACGTCGTTGCGATGGCGCGTCGGACCGGCATTTACGAAAGCACCGGCAACAGCCAGTTCATGTTGTCCGTGGTCGAGTATGGACTGGGACATCGCGTCGCTGCACGGACGTACCTCGAGGAGTCGATCGTGCTGCACGAGTCGGCCCGCGACGCGCGCCAGAACCTTTACCGGCCGCTGGGCCTGGGACAAGCGGCTTTGCGAGAGGGTGATCCGCAGACGGCCATACCGTATCTCGCGGAAGCCGCGAGCCTGCTCCGAGATTCCGACGAGGATTCGCTGGAAATCAACTGCCTGGCGATGCTCGCCCAAGCCCATCTTGCTGCCGGGGAACGGGAAGCTGCACTCATCTCCACGCAACGCGCGACCGAAATTCACGAAGCCCACGGCGCGGGAACGATGGAGGACATGGACGCGCCGATGCTGTGGTGGCAGCACCACCGGGCGCTGGCGTCCAACGGCAAGATGGCAGCCGCGGGCCGCGCGCTCGCCCGCGCCTACCGGCTGCTGTGCAGGCCCATCGCCGACATGAGCGACGCCGGACTGCGCCGCAACTACCTAAACAAGATCGACGTTCATCGCGAAATCGCTACCGCATGGCTTGCCGCGACGACCGCCGCGAAGGGCAAGGTGCCGCGCATCCCGCACCTGTCCGGCGAGACCAGCCTGCGCGAACCTTTCGAACGCCTGGTCGACACCGGGCTGCGCCTGAACGAGTTGCGCAGCGCCGACGAGCTGCACGAGTTCCTGATCGACGAGGCGACCGAGCTCTCCGGCGCCGAACGCGTGCTGCTCGTGCGGGAGTCGGCGCAGCGACTGACGCTTGCGGGATCGCTGGTGCCTTCCGGCGAAGACGCGCAAACGCTGCTGGACGACGTGACCCCGGCGCTGCTGGATGTGCGGCGCACGCGCGCAGCCAGCCTTTCATACAGTCCGGTGACCGGCAACGCGCTGAAGCAGCGCTCGCACATCGTCGCGCCGCTAATCGCGCAGAACGTGCTGTTGGGGTACCTGTATGCCGACATCGACGGCGCGTTCGGCCGCTTCAACGATGCCGACCGCGACCTGCTGGCGATGCTCGCGAGCCAGGCCGCGGTGGCGCTGGACAATGCGCAGTGGTCGCAGGGGCTGGAGCAAAAGGTTGCTGCCCGCACCGAGGAACTGCAGGCATCCAGCAAGCTGATCGAGCAGCGCGCTGCGGAGCTTGCCATCATCAACGCCGTGCAGCAGGCGCTGGCCGCGGAATTGAGCCTGCAGGGCGTCTACGACGTTGTCGGCGACAAGCTGGTCGACGTGTTCGGCGATTCGTACGTCGGGATCCGTATCTACGATCCTGCGACCGACCTCGTATCCTATGTGTATACGTTCTACGACGACCGGCGGCACATCATTCCGTCCGATCTGCTGGGCGACCGGGGTTTGGGCGCCCATGTGATCAGGACCGGCGAGATGCTCGTGATCAACGAGGACTCGGAGGCGGTCTCCGACCGGTACGGCTCCTACATGATGGCCGACGTCAGGGAGCCGAAATCGCAGTTGCTTGTGCCGCTAAAGGTTGGCGACCAGACGCGCGGGCTAATCCAGTTGAGCAACATCCATCGCGAACACGCGTACGCCGATTCGGACGTGCGTTTGCTGGAGACGCTTGCGGGCAGCATGAGCGTCGCGCTGGAGAACGCGCGCCTCTTCGACGAGACGCAACGGCTGCTCAAGGAGACGGAGCAGCGCGCGGCGGAACTGGCCATCATCAACAGCGTCCAGGAAGGGCTGGCCGCGCAGCTCCACTTCCAGGCGATCATCGACCTGGTCGGAGACAAGATCCGCGAGATCTTCGGCACGACAGACATGTCCATCGCGCTCTACGACCGTGGGAGCGGACAGGTCACGATGCCGTATTACCTGGAGCACGGCGAGCGCTTCCCGGTTGAGCCGTTCCCGCTCGGCGCCGGACTGACCGGACATGTCATCACGACACGCGAGCCGCTTCTGATCAATGACAACTTCATGGAGCGAGCGAAGGATTACGGCGCCAAGCTCATTGGCGATTCGTCTTCCCCCGACATCGGTCAGAGCTATCTCGGGGTTCCCATTCTGTCCGGTGAGGAGGCCCTGGGCGTGATCGCCCTTTATTCCAGCCGGAAGAACGCCTACGACGAGCAAAGCGTGAACCTGCTGTCCACGCTGGCCAGCAGCATGAGCGTTGCGCTGCAGAACGCGCGCCTGTTCGACGAGACGCAGAACCTGTTGAAGCAGACCGAGCAGCGCGCAGCGGAACTGGCGATCATCAACAGCGTCCAGGAAGGGCTCGCCTCAAAGCTCGACATGCAGGCGATCTACGACCTCGTGGGCGAGAAGCTGGGCGAGGTCCTCCATTCGCAGGACATCGACATCCGCCTGTACGACTCGGCCAAGCAGCAAGTCTTCTTCCCGTACCTCAAGGACCGCGGCCAACGCATCAGCGCGCCACCGGTGTCGCTGGGCGGCGTTTCGAAGGTCGTCATCGAGACCGGCCAGACGTGGCTGGTCAACGAGGACATCGAGCGCCGGATGGCCGAGATCGGGTCCGTCAGCATTCCCGGCACGCAGATGGAGAAGTCGTTCGTCGCCGTGCCCATCGTCGCCGGCGGTCGCGTCGTCGGGCTGGTCGGCGTCGGCGACTACGAGCGCGAGCACGCGTTCGACGCGGCGAGCGTGCGACTCCTCCAGACGGTGGTCTCCGCAATGAGTGTCGCGCTGGAAAACGCGCGCCTCTTCGATGAAACGCAGCGGCTGCTCAAGGAGACCGAGCAACGCGCCGCCGAGCTGGCGGTGATCAATTCAATCCAGGAAGGCATGGCCGCCGAGCTCGACTTCCAGGCGATCGTCGACCTGGTCGGTGAAAAGCTGCGACGCGTCCTCAATACCGACGACATCGGCATTCGCTGGTTCGACCACGACGCGCAGGTCATCCACTTCCTCTACGAATACGAGCACGGCGAACGGCTGGACATCCCTTCCCGACCGCCCGTTTCCGGCGGCTGGGAGGCACTGGTTTCGGTTCGCGACCCGATCATTCACAACACCGAGGCGGAGATGGCCGCGGTGGGCACGCTGCCTGGGACGGACACCGCCAAAGCAAGCGTCCAGGTGCCGATCGTCGGCAGCGACCGGGTGATTGGACGCATCATCGTCGAGAGCCATGAGCGCGAATATGCGTACGGCGAATCGGACGTACGGCTACTGACGACGGTCGCGGCGAGCATGGGCGTCGCGCTCGAGAACGCGCGCCTGTTCGACGAGACGCAGCGGCTGTTGAAGGAGACCGAGCAGCGGGCGGCCGAAATGGCCGTGATCAACAGCATCCAGCAGGGCATGGCGGCCGAACTCGACTTCCAGGCCATCGTCGACCTGGTCGGCGACAAGCTACGCCAAGTCCTCGGCACCCAGGACATCGGAATCCGGTTGGCCGACCCCAAGACCGGGATGGTGCATTACCTGTACGAGTACGAACACGGCCAGCGGCTGCAGATCGCGCCGGCGATTCCCCAGCCTGGCGGGCCGAGCGAGAAGATGCGCGAGACGCATGCGCCGGTCGTCTTCAATACGCCCGCCGAGCTCATCGCGTCGGGCGTGAGCGTGGTGCCGGGTACGGACCAGGCGCAATCCTGCATCTACGTGCCGATTTTCAGCGGTGACCGGATGACCGGCTCCCTCCTGCTCGAGAACCACGAGCGTGAATACGCGTTCGGGGAATCCGAGATCCGGCTGCTGACGACCGTGGCATCGAGCATGGGCGTTGCGCTGGAGAACGCGCGCCTCTTCGACGAAACGCAGCGCCTACTCAAAGAGACGGAGCAGCGCGCCGCCGAGCTGGCATTGATCAATAGCATCCAGGAAGGCATGGCCGCCGAGCTCGACTTCCAAGCGATCATCGACCTGGTCGGCGACAAGCTGCGCGAGGTGTTCAGGACCAGCGACATGGGCATTCGCTGGCACGATCCGCGGGCCGATCTCATCCACTTCCTGTACGAGTACGAGCATGGCGTCCGGATGCGGCATCCGGCGATGAAGCCCGTCCCGGGCGGCGCGTGGGAGCGTATCGTCGCCACGCGGCAGCCCATCGTCAGCCATACCAAGGCCCATGCCAGGGAGCTGGGACTGGGCGTCGTCCCCGGCACCGACGACAGCCACTCGACGGTGTTCGTGCCGATCCTCTCCAGCGACCGAGTACTCGGCATCATCGTCATGGAGGACTACGAGCGCGAGAACGTGTACGGTGAGGCGGAAGTGCGCCTGCTGTCCACCGTCGCCGCCAGCATGGGCGTCGCGCTGGAGAATGCGCGACTCTTCGACGAGACGCAGCGGCTTCTGAAGGAAACCGAACAGCGGGCTGCGGAATTAGCGGTTATCAATAGCGTCCAGGAGGGCATGGCGGCGGAGCTCGATTTTCAGGCCATCATCGACCTGGTCGGCGACAAGCTGCGGGAGGTATTGAAGAGCGACGACCTCAGCATCACTTGGTACGATACGCAGGCCAATGTGTTCCAGACATTGTATAGCGTGGAACACGGCAAGCGACTTCCAGCCGACGAGCCGCGCACACCCAAGCCCGGCGGGCCGGTCGATACCCTGATGCGCTTGCGTCGACCGCGAGTGTGCCGGACGCCCGCCGAAATCAAGGCCGCGGGATTCTACGTACAGCCCGGCACCGACGCCGGGACGCTTTCGTTGGTGCAAATCCCCATCCTCGGTGGAGACCGGATGTTCGGCGACATCCTGCTGGAGAGCTACGAACGGGAGGATGCGTTCGGCGAACCCGAGGTCAGGCTTCTGAGCACCGTTGCCGCGAGCATGGGCGTGGCGTTGGAGAACGCGCGACTCTTCGACGAAACGCAGCGGCTGTTCAAGGAGAGCGAGCAGCGCGCGGCGGAGCTCGCCATCATCAACAGCGTGCAGCAGGCGCTGGCGGCCGAGCTCAACATGCAGGGGATCTACGACGCCGTCGGCGACAAGATCCGCGAGATCTTCAACCAGGCCGACATCGGCATCCGCATTTACGACCCGAAGGCGAATCTCATTCACTATCCCTATGTCTTCGAGGGCAATCAGCGCATCGCAATCGAGTCCCACGCCCTTGCCGATTCCGGCTTTGCCGCCCACGTGTTGCGCACCCGGGAGACGCTGGTCATCAACGAGAACATCGAGGAGGCCTCCGCGAAATTCGGCAGCTACACGATGGTGGGCACACAGGATGAGAAGTCCGCAGTGTTCGTGCCGCTGATCGTCGGCGACCAGGCGCGCGGGCTAATCAACCTGATCGACCTGGACCGCGAGCACGCGTTCAGCCCTTCCGACGTGCGCCTGCTGCAGACGCTCGCCAACAGCATGAGCATCGCGCTGGAGAACGCGCGGCTTTTCGATGAGACGCAGCGCCGGACGCGCGAGGCCGGCGCGCTGGCGGAGGTGGGCCGCGACATTTCCTCGACGCTCGACCTGTCCACGGTGATGGACCGCATCGCGCGGCATGCGAAGGACCTGCTCAACGCGGATTCCACGGCGATCTTTCTGCCCGAGACCGGCAAGAACCTGTACCGCGCGATCGTCGCCGTGGGCGAAATCGCCGAGAACCTGCTATCCGAAACGATCGAGCCGGGCGTCGGCATCATCGGCAGTCTGATCGAGGCCGGACGCGCCGAGTTCGTCAACGACACTGGCAACGATCCGCGCGCCGTCACAATTTCCGGTACAGATCGCACCGACAACGAGCGCCTGATGGTGGCGCCGCTGCTTGCCGGCACGCAGGTCAAGGGCGTGATGGCCGTCTGGCGCACCGGCGGCCAGCCGTACAGCGAGACCGAGCTCGAATTTCTCGTCGGGCTCTCGCTGCAGGCGACGGTGGCCATCGAGAATGCCCGCCTCTTCGCGGAATCGCAACAGCGCGCACGCGAGCTGGCGACGATCAACACGGTGTCGCAGGAGCTGGCCGGCAAGCTCGAGCTGGCGCCGTTGCTCGACCTGGTCGGCGAGCAGATCCGTTCGGTGTTCAAGGCGGACGTCGCCTACGTCGCGCTGTACAACCCGCAGACCGACATGATCGACTTCCCCTACCAGTTCGGCGACGAACTCAGGCAGATGAAGTACGGCGAGGGGCTGACCAGCCGGATTATCCAGACTGGTAAGTCGCTCATCATCAACCAGGAGGCCGACCGGCGCGGGCTGGAGCTAGGCGCCCGGGTCATCGGCAAGCAGGCGCTGTCCTACCTGGGCGTGCCCATCCCGGTGGGTGGCCGCAGCCTCGGCGTGATCAGCGTGCAGAGCACCCATGAGGAAGGCGCCTACGACGCCGACGACGAGCGCCTCTTGTCCACACTCGCCGCCAACGTCGGCGTCGCGTTGCAGAACGCCAAGCTCTTCAACGAGACGCAGGAGGCGCTGTCCCACCAGACCGCCACCGCCGACATCCTGCGCGTCATCAGCAGCTCGCCCACCGATGTGCAGCCGGTGTTCGATGCGATCGTGAATACGGCGCTGCGACTGCTGTCCTGCGACCTGACCGCGTTGCTGCGTGTCGAAGGTAACCAATTCTCGCAGGTCGCCACGGGCACCCCGGGGGGCGTGCCCGTCGACATGGGGGCCGATCTGCGTCCGATTGATCCTGCGGACAACTTCCCCTCGCAGGCAATCGTGGCGAAGGAGATTCTGCACCTGCCGGACTGGACGGCCATCGAACTTCCGGCGAACGAACGCCGCATTCATGAACTGACGAGGGTCAAGTCTTCGCTGATGCTGCCGCTGTTGCGCAAGGGCGAGTGCATCGGTGTGCTGGCATTGTTGCGCGACAAGGCCGGCGCGTTCGGCGACAAGGAAATCGCGCTCGCCAAGTCGTTCGTCGACCAGGCGGTGATCGCCATTGAGAACGTGCGGCTGTTCAACGAGACCAAGGAAGCGCTGGAGCAACAGACGGCTTCGGCCGAGGTTCTGCAGGTGATCAGTGGCTCGATGGCGGACGCGATGCCGGTGTTCGAGAAGGTGCTGGACAGCTGCGCCCGCTTGTTCGGCACGCACGAGATGGGGATCTGCCTCGAGCACGACGGCATGATCGACTTTCCGGCGTACCGCGGGGCTTTCGGCAACATGGTCAAGGAGTACTACCCGCGCCCGCTGGAAGGGTCGGTCAGCGAAAGCGCAATGCGCAAGGGCGAGGTCGTCCACATCCCCGACGCTTCGGCCATGGAGAACGTCCCGCGCTACGTGATCGATCTCGTGGGCCACGTCGGCAACTTCTCACTCATCAGTGCGCCGATGCTCTGGCAGGGCCGTGGAATCGGCACCATCGATCTCGTGCGCTCGCCTCCCCGCCCGTTCAGTGCCAAGGAAATCGCGCTGCTGCGCACATTCGCTGACCAGGCGGTCATCGCGATCCAAAACGCGCGGCTCTTCAACGAAACCAGGGAGGCGCTGGAGCGACAGACGGCGACCGCTGACGTGCTGCAGGTGATCAGCGAATCGCCGACCGACGTGCAACCGGTGTTCGACACCATTGCCGAACGCGCGGCGAAACTGACGGGTGCCGAGTCCGGCATCGTGTTCCGCTTCGACGGCGAGCTGATCCACCTCGCGAGCTCGTACGCCCTCGACTCGGAATTCATCGACCTGCTGGCGACACGATTGCCGGCACGGCCCGACGCCTTTTTCATATCCGCCGAGGCAATCCGGACGGGTTCCGTGGTCAACGTGCCGGACCTGCAGCAGCGCAGCGCCAACTCCCCTGCACCGCCGGGCATGAAGGAGGTGGCCAGGAGGGCGGGCCTGCGTGGCGGCCTGGCGGTGCCGATGTTCCGCGATCGCCAGGTCGTGGGCGCCATCGCGATGTACCGCAGCAAGCCCGGAAAGTTTGCCGACAATGAGGTCGACCTGCTCCGCACGTTCGCCGCCCAGGCGGTGATCGCCATCGAGAACGTGCGCCTGTTCAACGAGACTAAAGAAGCGCTGGCGCACCAGACGGCGACCTCGGACGTGCTGCAGGTGATCAGCGAGTCGCCCACGGACGTGCAGCCGGTGTTCGACGTCATCGCTGAGCGCGCCGTGGCACTGACCGCCGCCCGTTACTGCACGGTTACGCGCCTCGACGGCCAGAACGCCCAGCTCGTGGCACTTCATGGCGTCGACGAGGCCGGCACGACCGCCCTTCGCGCCGTTTGGCCGCAGAACGTCCAGAACAGCTCGGCAATCGCCGCCCGCGCGATCCGCGAGCGCCGAATCGTTAACGTTGCCGACCTGCTCGCCCTTTCCGACGAAGATTACTCTCCGGCCATGAAGAGTGCCGTCCGACTTGCGGGATTCCGAAGCGGCCTTTCGGTTCCCATGCTGCGCGACCAGCAGGTGATCGGCGCCATCACCGTCAACCGCGCGGAGACGGGACTGTACTCCGACAAGGAGGTGGCGCTGCTGCAGACGTTTGCGCGCCAGGCCGTGGTCGCCGTCGAGAACGTCCGTCTGTTCAACGAGACGCGCGAGGCGCTGGAGCAGCAGACCGCCACGTCGGAAGTGCTGCAGGTCATCAGCAGCTCGGTGGCAGACACGGCGCCAGTGTTCGAGAAGATCCTGGACAGCTGCCAGCACCTGTTCGCGACCGAGCAGCTGGGCATTTTCCTGGCCGATGACGACGGCCAGGTCGACGTCGGTGCCTGGCGCGGGTCGGCCCTCGAAGCCGTCGCTCGCACCTTTCCAAAGCCGACCGATGAAACGATGACCGGCCGCGTCATCCGCGAGCGGCAGACGTACCACATCGCCGATACGTCGAAAATGGTCGATCCTCCTGCAGCGGTGCGCGGCGTCATCGAGCTGTCCGGTCACGCATCTGTCGCGTGGGCGCCGATGTTGTGGGAGGACCGCGGCGTCGGGTCCATCTGCGCGATGCGCCAGCCGCCCAAGCCCTTCACCGACAAGGAATTGGCGCTGCTCAAGACATTCGGCGACCAGGCAGTCATCGCGATCCAGAACGCGCGCCTGTTCAACGAGACCAAGGAGGCGCTCGAGCAGCAGACGGCGACGTCTGAAGTGCTCGACGTCATCAGTCATTCGATGGCCGACGCGTCGCCGGTATTCGAGAAGATCATCGAGTGCTGCGAGCGGCTCTTCTCGGCCGAAGCGTTCGCGCTGGGCATCGTCGACGGCGACGGTCAGCTGACCCTTCCCATCTATCGCCTCACCGCCGCCGCACGCGCGTCGCTGGGCGAAGTCGGGGCCGCGAAGATTGAAGAGGAAACATCGGCATCGTTCCCTCGACCCCTGGCCGGCACACTGACTGAACAGGCGATTCGTTCCGGGAAGCTGGTCGAGATCCGCGACGTGACGGCGGGCGCAGATATCACCCAACCGGCGGTGATCGCGGCGGCGCGGATGAAACTGGGGACGGCGGTGGTCGTCGCGCCGCTCATGTGGGAGGGCCGCGGAATCGGATCCCTCACGATGATGCGCAGGGAGGTCGACGGTCTTCGAGAGCGGGAGAATGCGCTGCTCAAGACGTTCGCGGACCAGGCGGTGATCGCCATCCAGAACGCGCGCCTGTTCAACGAGACCAACGCGGCGCTCGAGCGGCAGACGGCAACGTCCGAAGTCCTGCGCGTGATCAGCGAGTCGCCGACCAACGTGCAGCCGGTGTTGGACGCCGTGGCGGAGCGCGCCGGGATTCTCTGCCGGGCGGACGGCAGCCGCGTTTGGCTGGTGGACGGCGGGGAACTGCGCGCGATGACCACCTATGGTCGGACCTACCAGTCGAACAAGGACGTCGAGACCCTGCCGCTCCGAAGGACCTCGCTTGCCGGACGCGCCGTGCTGGACCGCGCCGTCGTGCATGTCGCGGACGTGCTGCCGCTGCTCGACTCCGAATTTCCGGATGTACGCAAGATCGTCGAAATCTACAAGTTTCGCTCGGCGCTCAACGTGCCGCTGATTCGCGAGGGCGAGGCAATCGGTGTGATCTCACTGCTGCGACACGAAGTTCATCCGTTCGCGCGCGAGGAAATCAGTCTGCTGCAGACATTCGCCGACCAGGCGGTGATCGCGATACAGAACGTGCGGCTGTTCAACGAGACCCGCGAGGCGCTCGAGCGGCAGACGGCGACTGCCGAAGTGCTCAACGCCATCAGCAATTCGGTATCGGACGCCGCGCCGGTCTTCGAAAAGATCCTCGACAGCTGCCAGCGCCTGTTCGCGAGCGAGCAGCTCGCGGTGATGCTGCTGCGCGACGATGGGCGCGTGTACCCGACGGCGTGGCGCGGCCCGGCCTTCGACAAGCTCGTCCGCGACGTGGGTTCCATGCCCCTCGAGGGAACGATGACGGACCTGGCGATCCGCGAGCGGCGCACGATACAAATCGACCAGACGGTGATGGCCCGTTCCGGCCAGCCGGCCGCGCGCAAGCTCGCCGATGAGATCGGCCCGTACACCGCGATGTACAGCCCGCTGATCTGGGAGGGCGACGGCATCGGTTCCCTGTGCGTGTTCCGTCAGCCTCCCCGCCCGTTCAGCGATAAGGAGGAGGCGCTCTTGCGGACCTTCTCCGACCAGGCGGTGATCGCCATCCAGAACGCACGGCTGTTCCGGCAGACGCAGGAGGCGCGCGCCGCCGCCGAGGCCGCCAACGAGGCCAAGAGCTCGTTCCTGGCAACGATGAGCCACGAGATCCGCACGCCGATGAACGCGGTGATTGGCATGAGCGGCCTGCTGCTCGATACTGCGCTCGACACCGAGCAGCACGACTACGTCGCCACGATCCGCGATTCCGGCGATGCGCTGCTGACCATCATCAATGACATCCTCGACTTCTCCAAGATCGAGGCCGGGCGGATGGATATCGAGGCACACCCATTCGACCTGCGCGAGTGTGTCGAATCCGCGCTCGACCTGGTCAGCACGCGCGCGACCGAAAAGCACCTGGACATCGCCTACGTCTACGAAGGCGACGTGCCGCCGGCCATCGTCGGCGACGTGACGCGACTGCGCCAGATCATGCTGAACCTCCTGTCCAACGCCGTGAAGTTCACCGAAAGCGGCGAGGTGGTGCTGACCGTCACCGCGGAACCTGCCGCGCCGGGACGGGCTGCTCTCGCCTTCGCCGTGCGCGACACTGGCATCGGCCTTTCTGCGGAAGCCATGAGCCGGCTGTTCCAGTCGTTCTCGCAGGCAGATTCTTCCACGACGCGCAAGTATGGGGGCACCGGACTCGGACTCGCCATCAGCCGTCGTCTTGCGGAACTGATGGGTGGCAAGATGTGGGCGCAGAGCGATGGCCCGGGCAAGGGTTCGACGTTCCACTTCACAATCGAGGTGCCGACCGCGCAGGTCTCTCCGACACGCACGCGCGACTTCGTCGGCCTGCAGCCCGAGATACAGGGAAAGCGCGTGCTGATCGTCGACGACAACGCCACCAACCGCCGCGTGCTGGAACTGCAGACGGCCAAGTGGGGCATGCAATCGCGCGCCACCGAATCGCCGTTGGAGGCGGTGCGATGGATCGAGGCGGGTGAAGCCTTCGATTTGGCGATCCTCGACATGCACATGCCGGAGATGGACGGCCTGACGCTGGCCAGGCAGATCCGCGACCGCCGGCCCGTGCTGCCTCTCGTACTTTTCAGCTCGCTCGGCCGCCGCGAGGCCGGCGACACCGAAGGCCTGTTCAGCGCCTATCTCGCCAAGCCCATCCGGCAGTCGCACCTGTTCGACACGCTGGTGAGCCTGCTCGTGAAGGACGCGGCGCCGCGCGCCGCGCCGGCCCAGGCCAAGCCGCAGCTCGACCCCGAGATGGCCGCTCGCCACCCGCTGCGTATCCTGCTGGCCGAGGACAACGTCGTGAACCAGAAGCTGGCGATGCGCCTGCTGCAGCAGATGGGCTACCGCGCCGACCTGGCGTCCAACGGCATCGAGGCGGTCGAATCGGTGCAGCGACAGATCTACGACGTCGTGCTGATGGACGTCCAGATGCCGGAGATGGACGGTCTGGAGGCGTCGCGGCGCATCACCGCGGCGGCGCCACGAGACAAGCGCCCGCGCATCGTCGCGATGACCGCCAATGCAATGCAGGGCGACCGCGAGATGTGCATGGACGCCGGCATGGATGACTACGTGACCAAGCCGATCCGCGTGGACGCGCTGGTCGAGGCATTGCAACAGGTACGGGTCAGGGAGGACCGATGACATGACAGATGCGACGATCGACCGTCCCACGTTCGAGGCGCTGCAGCAGACGGCCGGCGCCGAATTCGTCGGAGAACTGGTGGACACCTTCCTCGCCGAGGCGCCGCTGATGCTGCAGGACCTCCGCAGTGCGTTGGCGGCCGGCGACGCCGACCGCTTCCGGCGCGCCGCACATTCGCTCAAATCCAACAGCAACACCTTCGGCGCCCTGACGCTGGGTGCGCTGGCGAAGAACCTCGAGTTGACCGGGATTGCTCCGGCGGCCGCTGCCAACGGCGCAACGCTCGACGCGCTGGACGCTGAATATTCGCGCGTAGCCTCGGCACTGATGGAGCTCGCGCGTGGCTGACACCGGAAGCCACGGTTCGCGCCTGCTGGTCGTCGACGACAACAAGGTCAACCGGCTGCTGCTGACGCGCAGCCTGGAATTGCAGGGCCATCGCGTGGCAACGGCCGAGAACGGCC
>Ga0302321_100000895_pt1 | contig 25740 bp, 24 predicted proteins | sample Fen_T0_1_FD_202505 | JGI IMG/M metagenome (GOLD analysis project Ga0302321, IMG submission 202505) | Peat permafrost microbial communities from Stordalen Mire near Abisko, Sweden - Fen_T0_1 | ecosystem: Environmental > Terrestrial > Soil > Wetlands > Permafrost | place: Sweden: Abisko...
AACTCTGACGCGCTACGCCCGGCACTTCATTCGATTATCCGGAGCGCCGTCGGGCCCGGTAAACTGAAGGAGAATATGATGAGCTACGCAATTATCGGCTTCGGCCGGCCGTACATGGTGGCAAGAGAGTCGTGTTCTTGGCGAGCGACGATGACGGCGCAGCAACGGAGATCGGTGCGCTTGCGGGAAAGCTCGGTTTCTCGCCGATCAAACTTGGCGGGCTTTCGGAAGGTGGGCTGCTTGTGCAGGCGCGCGGAAATAGTTGGGGCCAACTGATCTTCAAGGACCTGGTCCAGTTCGACTGATGAATCGTGATCGCAAATTACGCCGTCGCCAGTAAGCCGCGCTGTGATCATCGCCCTCAACGAAAGGAATCTCATGTCTAACAAGCTCGACTTCTCCAAGGAATTCATCGGCCGTCGTGCGCTCGTCACCGGAGGCACCCGCGGCATCGGCGCGGCGATCGCGCAGCGCCTGCTCGACGCCGGCGCGAAGGTCGTGGTGACGGCACGCTCTCGTGGTGAGACCTTGCCCGCCGGCGCCGCGTTCGTCGCGGGCGATGTCGCCTCCGCCTCCGGGGTGAAGGCCATAGCCGCCGGAACGCTCGACGCCCTCGGCGGCCTCGACATCCTCGTGAACAACGCGGGCGGCGCGAGCGGGTTCCCGCAAGGCACCGCGTCCATCCCCGACGAGGCGTGGCAGGCCGGCTTCGCTCTCAACCTGTTCGCCGCGATCCGGCTGACGAATGCGCTTTTGCCGGCGCTTCGCGAATCGAAGGCCGGCGCCATCGTGAACATGTCGTCGGGCGCGGCGACGATGGCTGTCGGGGCGGCCGCACACTACGCCGCCGCCAAGGCGGCTCTCAACAGCTATTCACGGGCGCTCGCTATCGATCTCGCGCCGAGCAAAATCCGTGTGAACGTCGTGTCGCCGGGGCCGGTGACGACGCCCGGGAGCAGGGAGTTCAGCGACGCGATGGGCGCTCCGCCCGACCTCTTCGCCAAGGAAATTCCGCTCGGTCGCTATGGGTCCCCGGAGGACCTGGCGGAGGTCGTCGCGTTGCTCGTGTCGGATCGCGGGAACTGGATGACGGGCGCGAACATCCACGTCGACGGCGGAATGACGGCGCGCTGAAGGTTGGGTCGTGAGCACGCGCTGGACAGGGCTGCATCGGCTACCCGGCGCGGTTCGGTGCGGGGACGCGATCGTATCCGACTAGAATCGGACCAACTATCCAATGCAACAGAAATGGAGAAAGATCGATGAGCACCGCCACACAAGCAAATGTCCAGATTGTGAAGGAATTTTTTGCAGCAATGGGCGGCGATAAACAAGGTCTGCTAGCGTTGTCTGCCGAAGATATCGAGTGGATCATTCCGGGCGAGGGCTGGCCGCTGGCCGGCACGCACCGCGGGCACGCGGGATTGGCAGACTTGCTTCAGAAGGCTTCCGAAACGGTGGAAACTTCATACCCACAGCCCCCCGAATTCGTAGCGCAGGGAGACCGCGTTCTGGTCGTCGGCGTCGCTACGGGGAAAATCAAAGCCACGAATAGGGCGTTCAAGGACGACTGGGTCTTCGCCATCACCGTTCAAAACGGCAAGGTGACGAAGATCCGGGAGTACATCGACACCCAAGCACTGGCGCGGGCCTCCGAGATGGACGCTTCCGGGCTGGCGTAGCGCTGGCCATCTGCGGCCATCGGGTCGCGGTAGACGGCGAGCGAATCAGCCGTGGAACACCCCCTCGCTCGCCGCGCGCTTGCTCAACCGTAAAGGAGATCCCGATGTACGACCCATCCAAGCTATCCGAGTTGATCCGGTTCGCACGAGTCGATGCTGGCTCCACCGTCATCGACGTTTACCCAGGCGACGGCGACTGGACCCGTCTCTTCTCCGACACCGTGGGACCCGAAGGACGGGTCTACAGCTTCGTGCCGGCCGAAGTTGCCCACTTCAAGAACGATCCGGTCGGCCACATGCGGACGCTTGCGAAGGAGCCGGGCCGAGAGAACGTCCAAGTCGTCTCGGCCGATCTTGTGGCGATGACGGAGGCCACGCAACCAGCGGACGTCCTGTGGCTGCACCTGTTCTACCACGATCTCCACACCGCCCTGATCCAGGCCAAGGGCGCAACGGCGGCCCACTTCAATCGAGCTGTCTACGAGCGGCTGAAGTCCGGTGGGTCCTACGTCATCGTAGATCACGCCGCCGCCGTCGGGGCAGGCACGGGCGACGCTCAGTCGCTGCATCGGATTGAGCCTGCCTCCGTTCGGGAGGAGGTCGAGGCGGCCGGCTTCGTACTGGACGCGGAAAGCACGATGCTCGCGAACAAGGACGATAAGCACTCGATCAAGGTGTTCGATCCCACGATCAAGGGCGAGACCGATCGCTTCGCCTATCGGTTCGTGAAGCCTTGACAGGTCCGCCGCCGACTTCACGTCGCCCTCCCATGGGTGCAAACAAGCCCATCGAAGACATAGCTGAAGGGCCAACAGGGAATCGCGCGCCGTTCTTCGTCAGCGCACGCAGCGCACGCGCGCGGTCGGCGCACCGTTCGAGTGTCGAAGCGCAACGCCCCAAAAATCGAATCGCCAACCACCGGCGCCCCAATAATCGATCTCGCCGACGCTGGCGCCATCCGCTGGGAACGCTACCAAGTCGACTCTCAGCGCATTGGTGGTTTTGAAGTCGTATAGGCTCGCAATCTCGCCCACACTCGGTAGCCGCCAATCGTTCATTCCCTTGAGCTCGAGAGCATCGCAGTGGGCGGCCGCGTCAACCTGCGTGTACTCGGTGAGCGCCGGATGGCGTTCCCAGGTCAGGCCGGTATACGTGTCGAGCACGACGTCACTGTCGATTGTGTAGTGCGCGGTGGTAGGGGGGGCATTGCCGCCGCGCACACATAGCGATGGGAATGTGTCATTGAAGTGGTGCTCCGCGAAAGAGAATAGAGAGCCGAAATCCATGACCCAAGCGCCGTTGTCCGGGTATTCGGGGTTTGACGTGGTCGTCCAAAACAGGGGCGAAGAGACGCTGCCAAAATAGAAACCTGTCTGGTTGATTGCCGGGTTGGTGTGCGTCCAATCGAGAATCGAGAACATCTCGATCATCGTCGGTAGGCGCCAATCATCGTAACCGCCGAAGGTGAGTGCGCGACAGTTGGCACGAGCGTCCGCGAGCGCGTAGGCCACGTGTTCGTAGCCACGCTGCCACATGAGGCCAGTGATTCGATCCTGAACGACCAGATTGTTGGGCGCGACTTCGTAGTCCGCAGCGTGGGGAAGCCCAGCGCTAGCCGGGTTCGGCATTGTCCAGATCGCCCACTCGCGATTCGTTTCCTGCTCAGAGTTCGCTCCGCCCGTGCCACCGTTTTCGGGCGCACCTGCGCTCGCGGAATCATGGCCCGCGGCGCCACCAGCGGTCACCTCCTGTCCGCCGCCACCGCCAGCCTCCGACGGCGTATTCCCTCCCGCACTGCCCGCGTATCCGTCACCCGCGTATCCGTCACCCGCGTGTCCGTCACCCGCGTCCGTCACCTGCTCCTGCTCCGGCAACATCTCCATCCGCTCCGGCGCTCGAGCTTCCAGCGCCCGCCGCCGCATGCGCAGACTGTGCCTTGTCCGAACAGCTCGTGGCTAGCAACGCCCCAAGCCCGCAGCCCACCGCAAAAACGAATCCCACTGCCCTGATGCCCACCAACCAGAGCGTACACTAGTTTCGAAGGGCTCGCACGGAACGACTACGTCGCCACGCCACACGCCAACGGCTCCTGGCAACGTCCGCCATGATACACTCTGTCTGTTCCGGCATTTACCCGCACCGTTGCGCTGAACGCCCGGAGCAAGATCACGTGGACTCCCTTCGTGGAGCAGCGTCGGCGAAGCGCCAAGCCGAAGCAGCCAACCCACGAGCGAGTGCGTGATGCTCGCGGAGTGATATTCAGCCATGACGCGGCGACGCCATTCTTCGGCGGCCTGGGTTCTTGCCAGCAAAACTGATCTCCTCGGTATCTGGCGCAACCACATGGACGGCGCGCTCCGCCCTTCCGATCACCACGGACCGAACTCAGCATGTACCCCTCGGCAATTCGCGCGCCCCGGAGTGTCCTTTGGTGGCGATCGCGAGCCAGCATCGCAGCTCTCAGCCTGCCGGGTTTCTGACCTTCGTCGGTATCGTGCGCAATGACGCATGAAGTAGCGATTCGTTGAGCAGACGAAACCTCCGGGGCCGCGCACCCGGCGTGACCGGCCTCTCGGACGCCTAGGATAGCGCGCGATCCTGGACAAGTTGCGCCCAAGGGTTGGATCGGGGCGCAGAGTCGCGCCAGAAACTGAATCGGGCTCATCACGCGGTGCGTTTGCCTACCGCGCGGGTTCTTGCACCGTCTTGCTTGCACGTGTGTACACGTACACGCACGTACACTCGGGCGTGCTCTTGGGTTGGGGCGATCACTGCAACGACAGCGCCAGTCGCCGAAACGGCATTGTTGGGCACCGTGAGTCGTGTTTTGATCGCACGCGATGGCGATAGCAATGGGTTCACAAGACGCGACCAGGGTCGAACCTGAGGGCAGCTCAGCGTGCTAGGGGTCTCCCATGCTCGTGAATCGGCCTGTACTAACCGCCATTCGGTGAATGCTCGGGTTCGACGCTCCGCGCACACCAAGGGTGCGCTAGGCACGTTGCGGCGCGCCGGGTTGCTGGCGCTCTGGCTTGCCAGCGTCAGCTCGTGCGGACCTCGAGTGAGCACCGATTCGGAGAATTCTCCCCCCGGCACAGAGGGAGGCCAGTGTCGCTTGGACGGCGCCTGTGATGCTGAGCTCGTCTGCCTGAGTAGGCGGTGCGTCAAGCTACCCGCGCCCGGGGATGCCAGCAGCCACGCGGGTGCGGGGCCTACTGCAGGCGCAGGTGATGCCGGAGATGCCGGCAAGGGTGGGCAAGAGCGCGGACCAGGGAGCGCCGGCGATGCTGGCGCCAGTGGCAGCGCCGAAGAGGGTGAAGCCGGCGCTGGCGACGCGAGTTTTGGCGGTACGAATGCCGGCACGGGCGGTACGAATGCCGGCACGGGCGGTACGAATGCCGGCACGAGCGGCGCCGGGGCGAGTGGAAGCCCGACTGGCGGCACCCATGGCGGTGTTGGCGGTGTTGGCGGTGTTGGCGGTGTTGGCGGTGTTGGCGGTGTTGGCGGTATTGGCGGATGCGTTGCAGCGCTCGCTCCGCAGGTTCAATTCATCGCGCCTTATGTCGCGTTGCCCAATCGGGCAAGCTCACTGATCGTACGCGGTGCCGCGTTCAAGACCGGGGCATCACTCGTGACAGTGAACATTGGCGGCACGCGCGTTGGACCGGTTGCCGCCGATAGCGACACCCAGGTGACGGTGCTGGTGCCCCCGATGCCGGCAGGCCGCTATCCGGTCAGCGTCGAAGGGGAAGGCTGCAGCGGCGGCACGGACGCGGAGCTTTTGGTGCAGCCTGCACCAGTGCTCCAGTATCGGGCGATCAGCGCGCCCAGCGTGCGTGGGCGACTGATCTGGGATGCGGAACGGCAGATCTTGTATGCGGTCAACCGCACGGATCAAGAGATCGAGCGCTACCAATACGACGGCTCGAGTTGGGCCACCCTTGCCCCCTACGTCGTGCCCGACCTGACCGACATTGCGCTCGCGCCGAGCGGCCGCAGCCTGATTATTTCTACGCGAGGAGCCATTCTCGAAGCTCAACTTGGGAAGGGCACCTTCGTGCCCGTTCAGCGCACCGTGAATCCCGACTCGTTCTGCGGTGGCTACTTCGACCAGCTCACCATGGCGAACGACGGGACGGTCTTCGTCATCTTCGACCTGGCTCAGTGCAGTGGCTTCACGCCATCCTACCTCTACGACATGCGTGACCATTCGTTGACCAAAAATCCTTATTTCGCAGGCTACCTGTATAATGGGCTCGCTGGCGGCAGCTTAGACGGAAGCCGGATCTATGCGGGCAGCAATGGTCTGTCGCCGGCACAACAGGTCAAGATCTTCAATCCTCTCACCCACGAAATCGTGGACGCCTCGCCGAGCTACAATCTGGGTGCGGTCAGCGTCAGTTCCAACGCCTCGCGCGTCATTTTGCAAAACGTCGACGTGCATAGTCGAACGCTGTCTCTCACCGGCCATCTTCTCCCGAATGCCACCGCGCTGGCCTCGCTCGATTCGAGCCGTGCCTTCGTGTTCGGGGAGACTGGCGCGGAGTCGCAGCTAATCGTTCGAGACTTGAACGGCGCGCTCGGAGCGGGCGCCGTGTACCCCGCATTGAAGGCAATCGATCTGCCGGATCCGCCCAGCTCCTCGGGCAGTGGCCCAGTCTCGGTCGGCTTGGCCAGCATTCAGGACGATTCAGCGGTGTTCGTCTCCGGCAATCGCTACATCCTGGTCGTGCCCGTCACTGATCCTGCGTACGGCGGCGGTAGCGGCGCGTGTGCGAACCCGGTCGACATCCCCTCGAACGCCACCGACTACAGCCTTGGTACGACTGATGGTGCGTGCGTGCGCACGAAAGCCACCTTCAACTCATTGGTCTGCACGAACTGGGGCGGGCGTACGCTCAAGGTCAACGGCGTGACCGCGCAGTGCACCGCCAGCAAGAGTACGTTTGCCCCGGCGATCGACGGATACAACTACTTCGAGATCGGCGCTGGATTGTATAGCTACGCCGCGTTTGCGTGGTTCACCAGTTGACCGAAGCCTTCGTACCGAGCTGGACTTTAGCGCGACTCCTGGGCGACCACGGGCCGCACCTTGGTGATCCGGCGTTTTGCGTTTGTAGGCGATCGGCGTAGTTTCATTGGGTGATCGTTTCGAGCTTGAACCAACGCGAGCCGGGCTCGGTTGCCGTAGCCTCTGTCGTTCATCGAACGTCTGACGCCCGTCTGCGGAGCGGTGAACCGCCGCAAACGCGACTGGGCTTGGCGTTGCAAAGTGATTAACGATGCGCGCCAACGGCTCTCTGATGGGGCCTGCGGCCTGCGCCAACCCAGCAGCTGGAAGCGAAGACGACCAGCGCGACGGAAGACACGACCGCGCGGCAAGTTGTCGCAGGCGGCCGTTAGCGATGGACGCTTTCGGAGCCGCGTCTTACGGCTCTTTGGTCAAACGAAACCCCCTTCAATATCCGGAACTCGAAATGAAATTTCGCAATACCCTGCTCATCATTGCGGCAGGCAGCCTTCTATTCGGCATTGGCTGCTCGTCGTCCGACGCCGAGACCCCGGCGACCGGTCCCGTGGGTGGCGCAGTCGTGGGCGCGGCGGACGATCATTGTGTGGGTCAGCCTGAAAGCGTTTCTGATCCGGCAGCCTGTACTACGGAGCCCAGCCCAAAGGGCGATGCGGGCGCATCTGGCGCGGGCGACGGAGCAGGCGACGCTGGAGGTGCTGCGGATTGCAACCAGATGCACGACGCGGACTATGGCGACACGCTGTTCAACGCTTCGGGCAAAGACGATGACTGCAAGTATCAGGTGTCCTGGACCTCGACGCCGATCCGCAAAGGTCAGAATGTCACCCTCACCGTCACTACGTCGAACTCAATGACTGGCAAGCCCCTTGAACGCATTCCGTCCCAAAGAGTCGGGGCCACCGCGCTCTCGCGCGTTGAACCCTACATTCCTTGTGATCCGACGCATCTGCCGCCGTCCGCTGATCTCAGCGCTCCGATCACGGAAACGAAGCCGGGCGTCTTCGAGGTAGGCCCCGTCGTGTTCGACAAGTCCGGGCGCTGGGCGGTTCGCTTTCACTTCTATGAGGAATGCCTCGACTCAGAAACCTCTCCGCATGGGCACGCGGCATTCTTTGTCGACGTCCCATAAGCGACTTGATTCATTGCGTGAGGGGATCTTGGCGGACGCCAATCCAGCTAGGATCGCAAAGGACATGACCGACGCGGGTAGCAGCGTGGTCAGTACGCACGGGTGACGGCCGCGGGGCATAGCTCTCCACTGCGACAAGTTACCGCATTCTCGTTTGGCTGCAGCCGGGCAAAAAAAGCACCGTCGCTTCGCCTCGCTCGGGATTGTCCGCACCATTCCTGTTTCGCGCGAGGCGCAGCGACACCAAGGGGCTGCGCACGATTTCCAAACCGTGGGACTGAAGGCCGCATGCCAGCGAGCACCGACCCGGGCCGCTGCATGAAGGCGGTTTAGAGTAGAATCGGGCGATGCCTTCTGCGTTCGCGTCGACGTCCCTCTGCCTCATCGTAGTGGTCAGCGTCGTGGGTTGCGCCAGTAAGGGCGGCTCCGACGAGTGCACGGTGAATGTGCCGACGAGTTGTCCAGATCCGACGCTAACCTACGCTTCTGGAGTGGGTGCAACGCTCAAGACCACTTGTTCCCCATGCCATGCGGCGGGTGGCGTCGAAAGCACCGTCCCGCTGACGGACTACAGCTATGTCTCGAAACGGCTAACCAGCATCGCCGGACAGCTCGAAACATGCGCGATGCCGCCCGCGGGCGCAATGCCGCTCGCGGCTGGTGATCGGCAAGCGATCCTCGACTGGATTGTTTGCGGCGCGCCCCCATAGAGCGACACCCAAAACCTCAATGCGATTAGTGGCGAGCTTGCGCCCCCCCGCGCCACTACTGAACCGCCGGGGCGCTCCAGTCGGATGCCAGTTCGAACGCGCTCCTTGGGAAGCGCCGGAGTACTCCCGCGACGCCAGCCAGTGATGTCCGGAAACGAGCACGTCGCAGTGGAGGATTGCATTCCGCCAAACCGTGCGCTACATACTGAACCGAATGGTGCAGTATCTGGCAACCCGGCTCGATGTCTCGTTTTCCGCGCTTTCAGACGCGACTCGACGCGGCGTTCTGGAGCAGCTCGGACGCGCAGACGCTTCGATCACCGACCTTGCCGAGAAATTCCAGATGACGCTGACGGGCATGAAGAAGCACGTCGGCGTCTTGGAGCAGGCAGGCCTCGTGACCACGGAAAAGGTGGGTCGCGTGCGAACTTGCACGCTGGGGCCGCGGCGGCTGGAGGACGAGACGGCGTGGCTCGAAAGGTACCACCAGCTGTGGGACGCGCGGTTCGATGATTTGGAAAAGGTTGTTCAGGCACTGAAACGCAAGGAGAAACTCGATGGACGCAAGAAATGAGAGTCAGGTCACCCCGATGAATAACCGCACGACCGTGGAACGGCAGTCCGAGCGTGAGCTAGTCGTCACGCGAACCATCAACGGCCCGGCGCACATCGTGTTCGAGGCGTGGACCAAGCCCGAGCTGCTCAAGCAGTGGTGGGTACCGAAATCGTCAGGCTTATCGTTGATTTCCTGTGAGGCGGATGTTCGTGTCGGGGGCGCGTACCGTCTAGTGTTCGTCCACGGAGCCTCAGAGCCGATGGCGTTCCACGGTAAGTACCTTGAAGTGACGCCCTGCTCGCGCCTCGTCTGGACCAACGAGGAAGGCGGTGACGCTGGGCAAGTCACCACGGTGACCTTTGACGAAAAAGCTGGCCAGACGCTGGTCGTCCTGCGCGAGCTCTATCCCTCGAAGGAAGCTCTCGACGCGGCTCTCGCCTCCGGGTCGCAGGCTGGGACGCTCGAAACTTTCGAGCAACTGGAGGAGTTCGTCGTCACACTCGCCGCGACTTGAAGGCAACTTCGCTCCGTTCACGCGGTCGCCAACATGGAGAGACCGGGCTGAAGAAAAGACCCTGTGACGGGCTCTTTTTGCTTGAGTCGAGGAGGGCTCGCCGCACGAAGGCGCCGCGTGGCGAAAGGCGGAAACGCCGGTGAGATATTGGTCGCGGAGAGCGGCGTCGCGTGCGACGCTCCGCTGGCGATGTCGGAGGAAAGCCGTGCGGAGCGGACGCGACTCACGCGTCCGACCACCTTTGCGTACGCGCTCGGGGCGATCGCGTTCGGCGTAAAAGAGAGCGGCCTTCAGCTGTTTTTGCTGCTGTTCTACGGGCAGGTTCTCGGGCTACCCGAGGCGTGGGTGGCCACTGGGATCATGCTGGCCCTGGCCATCGATGCGCTGATCGATCCGTGGGTCGGGCAATTTTCCGACGAGTTGGCTAGCCGCTGGGGACGCCGCCACCCTCTGCTCTATGCCGCCGCGCTCCCAGCCGGGGTTGCCTACGCGTTTTTGTGGAATCCCCCGCGGGGGCTCTCACCCACCGGTTTGTTCAGCTACTTCTTCAGCTGCCTGGTTTTGGTTCGGGTGCTGCTCTCCTTCGTTGAGATCCCGGGGGCGGCGCTCACTGCAGAACTCTCGCGTGACTATCATCGCAGGACTGAACTCATCTCGCAGCGCACGCTCTTGGGCTGGTGCGGCGGGCTGTCCCTCAACGCCTTTACCTTTGGCGTTCTCCTCGTTGACTCTCCCGGAGCCTCCCGTGGGATCCTGCGTGCATCTGGTTACCACACGTATGGGCTTCTGGCCGGGGCGCTCATGGCCAGTTCCACGCTGGTCGCGGCCTGGGGAACTCATCATCTCATTCCCCACCTGAAACGACCTCTCTTCGCCGTCACCAGAAGCTCTCGGCTGCTCGAGATTCGGGCGACCCTGCGCAGTCCGGCGCTGCGCATCATGCTGTTATCGGGCGTATTTGGGGCAATGGCCGCCGGGATCGTCACCGGTCTGGATATGTATGTGGGGGTCTTCTTCTGGCGCCTCTCTTCCCGGCAGATGGCGGTGTTTCCGGCGGTGTACTTGGCTGGAGTCATGTTCTCGGGTCTGATGGTCCGACCCCTGTCACGAAAGCTCGGCAAGAGAACGGCGGCCCTCGCGACGGGCATCGCCGGCGTACTCATGGGCCCTTTCCCCGTGCTCGCAGCCCTGTTCGACGTCTTTCCAGCGAGGGACAGCACGGCCTTCTTCCCGCTTCTGCTGGCTTTCTGCGGCATGGCTGTGTTGCTGCGAGTGGCGACCGGTATCCTCTGCATTTCGATGCTCACGGATGTCGTCGAGGAGCACGAGCTCCGCACGCACAAGCGCTCCGAGGGGCTCCTAACCGCGGGCACGACGCTGATCCAAAAGACCATGTCAGGTGTCGGCGTCCTAGCTTCGGGACTGATCCTCAGCGTCGTCCACTTTCCTCGCAATGCTCAACCAGGCTCCGTTGACCCGCTGCTGCTGCGAGATCTGGTCCTGATTTACATCCCTCTGGTTACCGCGCTAGGAATGACCTCGGTGCTTTTGCTCGCGCGGTATCCGATCGATCGGGAGGCCCACGAACGCAATCTGCAATTGCTCGATCGGGCATCTCCTCAAGTCGCGTCTTGAGCGCCGCTGCCAACAGCTCAGCACGGAAAGTACACATCGCAGCACGGCCACCCGAGCCGACTGGGCTCGTCCGCCACCTCCTCCTCGAATGGCACGCGACCATCCTGGAGGTGCCCCAAACGGAGTTGTTGAAGCTGAAGTCGATGCCAAGTCTGCCAGCGTGTTGTGTACGACCCCGTGTGGCGCGCCCGGAGCCATTTCCCCGAGCGGATCAAGCGTTGCTTCATCGACCTGAGATCTAGCGGCGCGCTCGAACGGAATCCACATAGCAGCCTGCAGGCCTCGTCTCGTAACACCCAAGAGTAGTTCGGAAGTCCCAACTCACTCCGGATCCCCTCGATGCCATGACGCCGGATCGTGTCCCAAAGCAGCTTGAAGGCCTCAGGCGCTTCTTTCGTGAAGTTCCTATCCTTCAGCCCACCCACTTCGTACCCGTGAGTCCAGAACTCCGGTAACGAGACGACCGTCACCCCTCGGTCGAGTACCGGGTTGCCAGCGGAGGTGTACAGGCGGGGAAACTCCCTGGGGGGGTTTCCCTGGCGAAGGGAGCTCGGGCTGAGGCCGTAACGCCGATGGAAGCTACGCGAAAAAGCAGAGGCGTCCTCGAACCCGACCTGCAAAGCGACTTCCAGCACGCTCATGGTTCGCGTCTCGCGATCGGACAAGAGGCGCAGCGCCGCCTTGAGCCGAACCCCGCTGAGATAGCGCCCCACGGTGGTGCCCACGTTCTCCTCGAAGACGCGGTGCAGATGAAACTTGGACATACCTGCTGCTCGAGATATGTCGTCGAGGTTCAGGGACTCGCCAAGATTGGCTGCGATGTAGCAAGCCGTGCGGTTCACGGTTTCCAACCGGTGCGCGGAGGTCAACGACGAACAACCCTGGACCAACCGCGGCGCAAGGAGCTTCGGGGATCCCTCTGTGTCCACACGACTCGCCCTAGCACGGGTTGCCACTTTACGGGACCGTTCTAGCGTTACTTAGGCACTTCCCGGGGGGAACCGAAGCGCGAGCTCGCGGCTTCGTCTTGGATCGAGCTCGGTCGACGGTCACCACTCTCGCGCGCCCCGCATTTCAGGAATGCCGTTCACCGAACGGCCTCCCGGTCGCCATCTGAACAAGTAGTGTCAGGCAATCCGGAGACCCCCTACGAAATAGCAATCTAGGCACAGCAGCGCGCGTTCATCCAGATACTCTTCGTGAAGAACGGTCCGCGATCGGCTCATTGAGCGCTCACTCCAGACAAGAAGAATTCCCTTCACAATGACCTCGAGTACGCGCCGCCCGGCGCGCCCGCTGCTGACCTTTTTCGTAGGAGGCGCGACCCTCCTGCTCACACACTGTGGCGGCGGCGTGCGCCCGCCCGTTCCGATGACGGGCGGCTCGGCCGGGAGTGATTCACTTCCGAGCTGTCCGGCCGTCACGAGCGACCCGCCGCCGCCGGTGCTCGAATGCTCGCTTGCCGCAGCTGGCACGGTACCCACCTTGGACGATTTCGACGATGGGGACCTGGTTCTTCGTCCCGTCGAGCAGCGAGTCGGCACCTGGTACAGCTTTACGGACGAGAGCGCGGGCTGCGCCAAGCTTCGTGTCGAAAAGGCCGATGCGTCACCAGCCCTCCACTTCACTGGCGGCGGCTTCTCCAAGTGGGGAGCCGGGTTCGGCGTTTCCCTGGCGTGGTCGATGGCTCAAAGCGGAATGTGCACCTACGATTTGTCCGTCTACTCGGGAGTTCGTTTTCGCGCCCGGGGCAATGCGACCCTGCGCATGAATATTCCCAGTCGAGAATCCGCCTTCCGAAGCGCCGGAGGGGACTGTCCCGATTCCGAAGGCTGCTACGACCAACAAGGTCGCAACATCGCACTTTCAGCGGACTTTCGAGAATTCGAGATCCCTTTCTGCTCGCTGGCTCAAAGGGGGTTCGGCGCCCCTCTGGGACCGCTCGATCGGACCCAGACCACCAATCTGAATTTTCTTGTCCAGAGCACGGCAAACTTCGACGTCTGGCTCGACGACATCGAGTTCATCCCGTGGCGGGACGGGCAAACACGCGACTGTCGAGTACTGTGTCCGACGGACGAGCTAACGCTGGGAGTCACCCCTCGACCTGGCGAGACCTCGCTCGATCAGGAGACAACGGGCGTTCGCTTGTCCACCTTCGAGCAACCCACCAAGGACTGTGGTCCGATCACTCGTCGCTACTTCAGCTACATTCCCGAGTCTTTGGCGTCGGGAAGTGACGCTCCAGTGGTCATTGTACTGCACGGCCTTGGCGCCGACGCAGAGAGCATGCGTAGCTTCATCACCCAGGGACGCTTCGAAAGATTGGCAGAGCGTGATGGGTTCATCGTGGTGTACGGCAACGCCGCTCCTGGGTCCGCTACCGTGGCTGAGCGTCCGAATGGGGGCGGCTTTCGCAAAGACTCGAGCGGGGCAGACCAGTTAGATGATTTTGCCTACCTGAAGCAAATCATCGATGACTTGGTGTCGCGCGGGGCGATCAGTGGGAAAAACCCGCTCTTTTTGAGTGGCCTTTCCGATGGCGGAGGGATGGCCCACCTGGCCGCTCTTCATGATCCGACCCGCTACCGCGGGCTCGCGGAGCTCATGCCGTACCCCGGACCAACCGTGCCCATGCCAGCCGCTAGCGGCGGCTTCGCGCTCCGCCGCGTGTTGTTGGGCTATTCCTTCACCGATCCGGCCATGACCGCTGGCTACGCTTCACAGCTTGCGCCTCTTGGGCTGGCGTGGGCAGCGGCGCTCGGGTTGAGCGCAGAAGAGCAAAATGCTCCGCGGACGAGCGCCCTACCGGACGTGGTGAAGGAAGGGGCTGACTATCGGGGCACTCTTGCGAATGTCTTGCTCACGCGGGACAGCCAGGCTGAGCAGCTCGACTACGGCAGTGACGCAGCCGCTGCTCAGGTTCGAGTGGTGCGGTTCGACCACGCAGGACATTTGTGGCCAGTCGCCAACCCGCCCGACCGCGAGCAGGAGATCGCCGAGTTCGGGCTCCGGAACCAAGATATGGACATGAGCGATGTGGTCTGGGAGTTCTTTCGAAGCAGCCTCTGAGACTCGTAGACGGTGGTCGAATCGCGCTCGTCACGCCGATTGCGGCGGAGGTGGGCTCCGGTCCTGCTCGACCTCGACCCGAACTAGTCCGGCGCAAGTCGTGATCGCCTGAAGCGACTCAGTTGGTCGTTGGCACGATAGAGCGAAAGCCAAGCGCCGGGCGCCACGCCGTAGTGAGCCTTGAAGACACGCGAAAAGTACGGTTCGTCGACGTAGCCGTGCTCCGAGACAATCAGCTTGATCGGCAGCCCGCCCTGCAAACAGCGCACGGACTCCGCAAGCCGCAAGGCGTTCCAATATTGCCCGATCGTGACGCCGTAGCTGCGTTTGAAGACCACGCACAGGCGCCATTGACCCAGATCCGCAATCGCCTCGAGCTCCGCAAGCGTCGGACGCGTCTCCAAGTGCGCGCGCAAGTACTCTCGTACTCTGCGCAAGCGATAGTCGCGCACGGGATCGAGCGTGGTCAGGGAACGCGGGCGCTCACTGAGCCTAGAGACCAAAGCATGCAATGCATGAGCACTCGCGCACTCGATATCGAGCGCGTCACCACTGGCCACTGCGCCCACGAAGCCGAGCAACGCGTCGAAGCTCGACGGGTCCTCGACGGCCGGAGTGCCAAAGTGAAATCGCGGCGGAGCACCCAAACCTCGCGCAGCGTCGGCAATCAGCGAGGGCGCGAAACGTACGACGTCGAAATCCGCGGCGCCACCTTGCAGTTTGAGTCGCTGGGTGACGTGCGTTTCGCCGGGTTCGATGGCCATGATTCCACCGCACGCGGTCGACAGCGATCGACCGCGTGTTCGCCAATCCGCAATCACCGATCTCTGATCGCGATGCACCACGGCCAAGGTAAAAGAGTCGTGGGCTTCGCGCCAATGTCGGTGCGAGCCGCGCACTGACATCACCTCGACACCCGTCAGGGGTCGCGAGATCGTGACGCGCTCACCCGGCCGATCCGTATCACTCCATGTGCGATGATCTCGCTCGGCCGGCAACATCACATGAGCGTAAGCCGTCTCTCTGCTCATAGGCAAGGCGGGCATGTTTCAAGCCTTGGTCTCGAAATCTCAGCGACAGATGAGAAGCAGTCCCAGGCCAGGACCTTGAGCCGCGAAGATCAGGGTGAGCAGCGCGTTCAGCCACGAACTGCGGCCAGCAGCGCACGGCCACAGCGGCCCGAGCACGAACAGCTGCCGGTAAAGCCTCCAGCACCAAAAGACGGAAACCAGCGCCCCGAGCGCGCGAGCCGGGCCGGGTTCCAGAGCCGATGTGGGATAGCAGGCGAGCAGCACGCCGAGGGCGGTGGGAAGAAACACCGACGCGACGGCCATGTTGGTCAAGACTTCGCGAGCGAGCGGCCTCGTGGGAGTCAACTGAGCTTGCAAGTCGATACCCTTCGGACCGGCTAAGAGCAGTGTGAGCGGCGGTTGCAGCAAGTGAGACACGCCGATGATGCGGATCAACTCCGGCGCCATCAGGCTCGCGCCTCGCCCAAGGTGAGAAATCGGTCGCCAGCTGGGACCGGAATCGTGGCATCGATGCTGGCCTCGATGACGACCGGTCCCGCACCGCGGAGCGCGCAGGAGAGCTCGTTCTGCAATGCCTTTGCATCGGTGACCGTCACGCCGCGAGCGCCGTAGCCGCTGGCTACCTGCGCGAAGTCCGGAGGAAATCGCCAACGCCAAACCTGCTCTGGGACGACGATCTTTTGTTGCTCGACTCCAGCACCAATGAATGCGCCACCGGAGTTTGCCCAAATCAGCACCACGTAACGGTCGAGCTCGAGTTCGACCGCAGTGTGAAGCTCGGCAGGCGCCATGCAGACACCCCAATCCCCGACTAGTACGAGCGTGGGCAGATTAGACGCGAGCCGAATGCCAATCGAGGCTAGCAGCGCCTCACTCATGCACGCGCCTTTCTCGATACTAGAAAACACGCGCTGAGAGGTCGTGACTTTGAGGCGTTCGTAGGCGTGTAGCGCGCCCGAGGTGACGTCGAGGCACACCCGCGCCGGGTCGGGCAAAGCGGACTGAACGGCCGCAATCGCCGCGATCGGATGGATGAAGCCGGGCCGCGACGCAGGCGGTGGCTCGGCGATCACGTCTCGGCCGAGCTCACTGAACCAATCCTTGCGTGCGGCTGGAATCAGCGGCTGCAACTCCGCCCAAAGCAGCGCGATGATCGCTGAAATCGGCATTCCGACCAAACTGACCGCGGGCTCGAGGTTTCGTCCGACATCCATCACGCTCTCGGTCACCTGGATCACTCGGTGCTGACGGAACGCCTCGCCGAGTCGGCAGCTGAACTCACCGAGCGCACTGACCGCCAACACGACATCGGCGCGCTCGATGATCCGGCGCGCATTTGCCGGCGCACCAAAGCTGAAGGTGCCCGAGGAGCGGCGGTGATCGATCAGCGACTTCGCGTCCGGTGTAGTGAAGATGGCGGCGCCCAGTCGTTCGGCAAGCTCGACCAGAAGAAGCGCGGCCGGAGCCGCTTCGGGGCCCAGCAGAATCACTGGACAGCGCGCAGTGCAAAGCTCGCGAGTCGCTGCGCGCAGCGACGTATCTAAGCCTTTCATCGGCTCCGCTCTTTCTGCACCTCGAGCGGGATATTGACGTGCACGGGCAGGCTCTTTTCCCTGGCGATCCGCACGGCACGTCGCAGCCCGCGAATGGCGAGTTCCGCACTGCTGGCATCGACGCTCCAGGCCGTGAACGACCGAGTCGCGACGGTGACCGAAGGACCATCCCAACCGTCACCGGCTTGAACCGAGCCAGAACCTGTCCCGGAGACCTCGCCCGACACCACGACCAGCGGCCGTCCGTTCACGGACGCCGTGTAGAGCGCCTGCATCAAGCCGTAGACACCCACCGAGGTGATGACCAGGCACAGCGTCGGCAGTTTCGACTCCCAAGCTATCCCGTTTGCCATGAAGCCCGCGCCGGCCTCGGAACGCGGATGGACCGGCGAAAGGCCTACGGCGTAAGCGGCCTCGATCAGCGCCATATTGTTGCCGCCCGCGACGCTCGGCACCCAGCGAGCGACCTCGCCGACCACGCCGGCCAGGGCCACCATCGCAACCGTACGAGAATCGTTGCTTGCCGGCTGTAAGCCGTAGCCGGCGTCCGCCAATTGCGTTTCGTACATGAGCATCCTTCCCAGTTGAGCGCGCCGAAAGGTCGGGCGCTTCACCTCTAGAGAAGGAACCAGACGAGCGGATTACTGCCCCAACCCAAGATCATGGATAATTTAGGGTTCTACGACGTCGAGTTTGCACGAGCACGGCGAAGCCGGTGTTGCCCACGGGCGCGAAGGCCGCCAGCCACTTCCCTTCGAAGCCGGGGACCGCATCCTCGTAGTCCAGGACCTTGACCGGCGGCACGTATTCGAGCGCAAATTGCTGACCAGGTGGTGCGGAGGCGCCGAACCGACGAAGCTTGGCGGAGAAAGCCGAGCTGACTCGATACTCGCGGCCATCGGGCAGGCCGGGATGGGCCAAGAACGTGAAATCAGCGCGCAGCGCGCCCGGTTTCGTGTCGCGATCGGGGCCGCGCGGGCCAATCAACGCGCTCGTCACGTGCAGCCCACCCGCCGAGTCTTCCATCCGGACCGCCCCGAACACCGATTTGGCGTTCAGAGTGGCCATCAACACACCCACCGCGACGCCGCGCTCGTCCAGCACCGGTGCCGAGAACGCAAACACGAGCCGCCCCTGCGTCTCGGAGCGGAAGGCGCGGGCCACGTAACCGCCCGGTAATCGGTGCTCGGCCAGGTAGCGAGCTCCGCTGAAGTAGTCGCGAAACCCATACGACCTCGCGTACACAATCGGGTCGGGCTGTGGCCATTCGGCGATGATGTACGCTTCGCTATTGAACAGCGCGAGGTTGTCATAGCTGCCGAGACGCGCCTTGAGCGGCAAGGCTGGTTCGACGATTCGCCCCTCGGCGAGTAGCTTCACCAATTCCGGATCGCGCGCCGACTGTGCGACTCGTTCGGCGTATTCACGAAGCTGTGCCAGCGCGGCGCCCGCCTGACTGCCGGCGATGAAGGTGTTGGTGTCCAGCGTGTCACGCACGAGGCGCTGATCCTTGCGCCAGAGCCACCATCCAGAGAGCAGTGCAACAGCGAGCACCAGGATCAAGCCGGCGAGTGCCAGCGATCCCCGCGGATGCCGACGCAACCAAGCTTCGAGCCGGTGATGCCAGGGTGGGAGTGGTTCGTCCCCCTCGAGCCGGCTCGTGCGCTCCAACGCCACCGCCAATTCCTCGGCCGTTTGGTAGCGATTCTCGGCATTTTTCTCGAGGCACCTGAGGCAAATCACTTCCAAATTTCGGTCGACGTCCGGCACCAGCTCCCGGGGCAAACGCGGTAGTTTCGAGCTCGTCAGCCAACTCAGCTGCTCGAACATCGAGCCGCGAGGCAGCGGCAATTTCCCGGTGAGCAGCTCATAGAGAATGACGCCGAGCGCGTAGACGTCAGCGGCAACTGACAACTCGGAAACCCCCTCGGCTTGCTCCGGCGACATGTACTCCAGCGTGCCGACGATGTCGCTCGATATGCTGGCCATCGCCCGCGCGTCGAGGCGCTTGGCCAGACCAAAGTCAGCGACGTACGGCTCGCCACTTTCATCGAGCAAGATATTCGCCGGCTTCAGATCGCGATGGAGAATGCCGCGCTGATGAGCGAAGTGTACGGCTCGGGCGACCTTGGCCAGTGTTCGAGCGACCGATTGCGTCGATTCGCGCAGACGCGGCATGGCCTTCCGTAGGTTTTCTCCCTCGATCAGCCGCATCGTGAAGAACGGTTGCCCATCGCGTTCCCCGACGTGAAAGATCGGCACGATATGGGGGTGGTCGAGACCGGCTGCGGCCGCTGCACCGTCACGAAATCGCTGAATTTCTCGATCCGTCGCGAACTGCGCGTCACGCATGAGCTTGAGCGCGACCGTGCGATGAAGGCCCGCGTGGTGAGCTCGAAAAACGACGCCGCTGCCTCCGATCCCGAGCTGATGAAGAATCTCGTAGTCACCGAACAGTGTGCCCGACTCCCTAGCCGGTTCGTCGCACGGCGAAAGGGCTAGCGCGAACATCTCGAGCGCCGCCTCGGTCGAGGATTCCAAGGGGTTGGCTGAGTGCAGCAAGAAGCTCACGGATTTCATCGTCGATCTCCTCCGGGCCAGACACGGTTTCGCCGATCTCGGCGCGCAGGTAGCGGCGATACTGACTGGCCACCTCCTTGTTCACGCGACAGCGCGCGACACGCATCGCCCCATCCGAATCGGGCTGCTTGCTGCCAGCGTCAGTAAGAACTGCTTCCAGCGATTGGAAGACCTGTAGTTTGCCACGGGCAGCGTAGTAAGCGCGCAGCCGGTCCATCACTCGACCATGCAGGGCCAAAGCCCAACTGCGATTGAAATCATGCTCCGGGGTGAGCAAATCCTTCGGCTCGACCAGAGATGGCTCCGCGACGGGCGCCGCGTCGAGACTGAACGGTATCCGCCCTTTGTTCCGCTTCGCTGCCCTTTCGTACTTGCGAACACCGTAGAGGTGCCGTTCGGCGCACACGCACAGCCAGCTGCGAAAGCGCCCCCGTGCGGGGTCCACCTTGCTGAGGTCACGCCGCCGGTGCAGCGCCCCGAAAAAACCTTGCGTGATGTCCTCCGCCTCAGCCTCGCGCGCGCCTTTGCTGCGAAAAAAAGCATATACGGGCCACCAATAGGCGTCATAGAGCTGAGAAGCGGCCTTCCGGCCATCTTCTCCCGCCGCTCGCAGCACGAGACTCCAGCGCGTCGTTGCGAAACGCCGTTGCTGTCCACATTGCAATTTTGGCTCTGCAGGCATGGCTTCCTCACCGGATTTGAGAAGCAAGCGCTGCCCCGACGTTACAGCAATGTTCGCGTCCCAAGTGCGCGACATCGACGGGCGGGCGCACGGCCCAGCAAGCTAGTTCAACGCCCTCGCACGGGCGCTTGCTATCGGCGCAGTCCGGATGAAAAAATCCCTTGCCCGCGTTTTGTCGGTGCTCCTGTTTGGCACGATCGTTGGTGCCTGCGCCGGCAAAAGCACCGGCGATTGCTGTTCCAACGAGGCGGGCCTGGGCGGTGCTGTCAGTTCCGGAACGGGCAGGCCCCTATGACTGCGCCGTCGCGGAGCCCCGAATGCGACACAATCTGTGCCGGTGAGTGTTGGTCGCGCCTCCCGTTCAAGCCGAAAATTGCGCTGAGCAGCGGTCTCGTCGAAGGCACAGCGTGATTGGCCTGCAAGTTGCTATGTTTAGGAGTATGGGACGGCGAAGGCTCGACTGCCGGTCGGTGATTTTGCCGATGATGCTATTGGCGATGGCGTTCGCGGCATGCGGTGGCAACGCAGTAGAAATGAAACAGAGCCTCGGTGGATCCCCCGGGAACCCCTCGAACGGGCCGGCCGGTACTGGTGGAGCAGCCCCTAGCTCTGAGGCCGGTGTCGGGAACGGGGCCGGGCAAAACCTCGTTAGCTACCCCTGCGTCGGCGGATTCGTTTACGTCGAATCTGATGGTGAGGGGTCGTTCGCCGGAGCCGGGAGCGTCGAATTGATGCCTTGGACTGGCGCCTTGAGAGGGGAATCGAGCTGCGTGCTGGGCCAAGCGATTTGTCACATCACGTCAGTACCCGATATCGAGATCGGGGTCGCTCCGACTAGCTCCTGCACGCGCCTTTCGGGAACCCTGGCTGCGTGCGCGAGCACCCCGAATTGCGCCTGCATCTGCTCGCACGGATTCAACTGCAGCGAGGCCTGCACCTGCACTGACACCCACGACCTCGCGACAGTGTCATGCCAGGAAACTTGAACAGCAATCGGGCGTCACTCTCCGAGCAGACCGTGTTCCATGAGCCATAGAGTCGCGGTGACCCGACCGGAGAGCCCGAGCTTCCCGTAAGCGTGCGCGACATGATGCTGGGCCGTCTTCTTGGAGATCCCGAGCAGATCTCCGATCTCGGCGTTTGTCCGGCCGTTTGCCACGAGTTGCAGCACCTCGAGCTCTCGACTCGAGAGCCGGCGCGTGGTGTCTAAGGACACCCCATCCCTGCCACGAGGGATCTCGCGTGCGGCTGGCCCGCCGTGCAAAAGGTAGCGGTAGTGATGGCCGTCGCCTTCCAGGCGGACAGCCTGGATTGTATTGGCGCAGAACATCTCCAGGATCTCGGAGATGTAACCGACGATGAAATGCTCGAAGTAGGGATGCAGTTGAGGCAGATCAAAGACGCTGAACTCGACGCCCTGCGGAGTGACCGCCGCATCCGACCAGGTGCTCGCCTCCTTGAAGTACGCACTGTGGAACTTCGGTAGCGCGGCGACGACGCTGCCGAGGTCTTCACCTTGTATGAGCGCCTTCAGTGGCCCGTCACGCACCGCCCGCCGGCACGAGTCTCGACCGAGCGTTACGTACGAGATTTCACCTCCCTTGAAGAAGCGCCGCATCAGCTCGTCTTGGAAATCGAGAAAAGCAGGCAGAGGAACCGGCGTATCGGCGGTGACGAGGGAGCGGAAGCATCCATGCGCGCGCGCGAGCTCTCCGAAGAAGGAGCCCCACGCTTCACCCCCGAACCGGCGCACCACGAGGGTCTTGCGTGTCAGTATGGAAAGGCCGGCAACGTTCACGGAATCTCCTGCTGATAGTCTTGTAACTCTAGCTCGCTCGGGCATGCAGCCCGCGGCGGATTTGGGCCGTTAGCGATGCAAAATTCGCCTCGCACTGCGGTGCAGGAACCCGGTGCCCCGAGGCGGTCAGCTCCAGATCTCTTCTCGAGCTCAAGCAAGGCGACGTAAGCTGTCGTGAGGACGAGCGGCGCTGCATGTTGGCGTCGGTGAACGAATGCACCCGGGCTCGGTAGGTAGATCGGCCTATTGCGAAGCGGGTGCGCGGCCGATCACACTGATCGCACGAATCGAGCACGCCTGAACGTCACTCCGATCGGAGCGAGCCGGTTATTTTCTCGAGCCGGTCACTGCTACTTAGGGCGTATTACTGTTTGCTGTGTCGAAGCAGCGCGGCATCGCCCCCCCGAAGCACATGCGGAGAGCCCATGACATTTCGTAGTCGTCTGTTGGCTTTATCTTTTATTTTTGGCGGGTTGCCCCTGTCAGCGTGCGGAGGCGAGCATCGTTCGGCCGGAAGCGGCGGCAGCAACACGGGCGCATCCGCCGGAGTTGCTGCGGCCACCGGAGGTGCCATCAGCGCGGGTGGCTCGAATGCAATCGGCGGCGGAGGCGCGAGCAATCCGAGCGGCGATGCAGGCATGGCTGGCGGCAGCCCGGCAGCAGGCAGCGGCGGTCGTGCGAGTGGCGGCGGAGGCGCAAGCGGCGCGGGTGTGACCGGCGGCGCAGCGACCGGCGGGAGCGCGAGCGGTGTGGGTCCCACCTCCTCCGGCTGCGGCTCGGCGAATACGACTTCGGCTTGCGCCGCGAAAGGCACGACGTGCAGCCTCAGCGTGAGCGGGACCGATCGGAAGTACTACGTGCAGCTGCCCAAGAACTACAGCGCGTCGACCCCGTACCGGCTCGTCTTTCAGTTCCATCCCTGGGGCGGCACGGCCGAACAAGCTCTCACCATGTACGGGTTGAGCTCGGGCTTGGCAGATTCGATCTTCGTCACACCGCAAGGCTTGGACGCAGGCAGCAACGGCCCTGGATGGGCGAACACCGACGGCCAAGACATTGCGTTCACGAAGGCCATGCTGGCCGACGTAGAAGGCAAGTACTGCGTCGACCGCGCGCGCATCTTCTCGGTCGGGTTCAGCTACGGCGGGATGATGTCGTTCGCGCTCGGCTGCGAAATGAGCGACACCTTCCGTGCGATTGCTCCGATGTCCGGCGCGCTCTACAGCGACCCGAGCTGCAAGGGCACGGGGCCTCACGTCGCGATGTGGGGCTCGCACGGCCTGAACGACACCGTCGTCCCGATCGACAACGGCCGGGCAGCACGCGACAAGATCCTCAAAGAGAACCATTGCGGTACGACGACCACTCCGGTCGATCCGAGCCCCTGCGTGAAGTACCAAGGCTGCGACCCGGGCTACGACGTGACGTGGTGCGAGTGGGATGGGCCTCACGGCATCCCGAGCTTCGGCAGCAGCGCCATCACTGCATTTCTCAAGCAATTCTAGTCGTCGGTTCGCTCTCTCGTCCGTTGCTCGTTGGCGAGCTGCACCGGAGGAGCTGGCGGGCCAGCGCAGGATGTCGGAGATATTGAGTTGCTGCCGCGACCGAGCTGCGCTCGCCTGAGTCGCCGTCTCGCGCGGGACGAACCTCCGAGTGACCGAACGCTCGGTGCAAGGCGATCCTCAGCCGGCCCCGGACGGGTTCAGTCGGCGCGCGCTCCTCGGCTCGGACCACCTACGGGGTGGATACCAAGCGCTCACAGCCCGCGCCACCGCGAACTCGCGCAAAATCCCGCCTGGTTTCGCATTGCGCCGCCTGATTGTCGAACAGACGAGGCGGTCGACGCAGGACAGATTCGGCCGCAACCACTACGATGCGGCCGATGCCGGTCTCGCCGAAGAGAAAGAAAGAGCTTGCCCTAGCTGCCCAGGCCAGCGCGTCCCCCGCCAAGCGTGGCGGCAAGAAGCGGGTCAATCCGCGAGAATTGGCGGCTACGACTGCCCCAAGTGACCTACATCAATTGCTGGCACAGCGCGTCCGCGACGCGCGAGCTCGACGCTTCATGACCCGCAAAGCGCTCGCGCAAGAGTCTGGGATCTCGGTGGCCTATCTGGCACGAGTCGAACGCGGGACCGGTAACATCTCGCTGGGGTTACTGCAGCGCCTGGCGCTCGCCCTGAACTTGCCGGTCGAGAGCTTCTTCGCGGCGGAACAAGCGCCCAACGCGGACTTTACCATGATCGTGGAGTTCTTGAAGCGCCAAAGCCCCGAACGTCTGGCGCTCATCCGACGGCAACTGTTCGACAGCCACGATCGGGCGCAGCGCGTAGCGCTGGTCGGTATTCGCGGCGTCGGCAAATCGACGATCGGGCCTGCTCTCGCCGAGCGGCTCGCTGTTCCGTTCGTCGAGCTCAACCGCGAGATTGAAAAGGAGGCGGGCCTCGAGGTGAGCGAGATCTTCACGGTCTACGGGCAGCACGGATACCGCGTCATCGAGCGACGCTGTCTCGAACGCATCATCGTCAACCAGCCGAAAGTCGTGCTGGCGACGGCGGGTGGCATCGTGGCAGAGACGGCAACCTACGAGGTGCTCCTGAGTTCCTTCTTCACGATTTGGCTCAAAGCGAGCCCGGTGGTCATGTTCGAGCGCGTGCTCGCGCAGCACGACGCGCGCATCGCGAGTCCCGAGCTGCGCAACGAGGCGCTGGAAAATATCGAGCGTACGCTAGAAGCTCGTCGGCACCTTTACGAACTTGCGCCTGCTGCCTTCGACACGGGCGGCAAGACCATCGAGCAAATCGTCGCGGGCCTGGCTTCGGTCTTGCCCGGGGTTTCCCGCGCAAGGCGTTCATGAGAGAGCTACCGGGCGTCGCCCGGCTCGATGAGCAACAACGCGTCCAGGGCGAGCACGCCGCTCGGGTAAACCCGCAGCGGGTTGATCTCGAGTTCCTGGATGTTCGGATGCTCGCAAAGCAAATCGCCGAGCAGCACGATGCAGCGAGCCACCGCCCGCAGGTCGAGCTCGGGGCCGCCGCGAAAGCCAGCCAGCAGCGGTGCAGCGCGCAGCCGCTCGAGCATTTCTTCTGCCATCGACAGGGAGAGCGGCGCAAGCCGGACTGCGGTGTCACGCAACGCCTCGGCGAATATACCGCCCAGGCCCACCATCACGGTTGGCCCGAAGCTCTCGTCTCTGGTGGCGGACAGGATCAGCTCGAGCCCGGGAGGAGCCAACTCTTCGATTATGTAGCGACGCGGGGAACTGAGCGGGATCGCGTCGAGCTGGGCGAGCGCGTCAGCCAATGCGGCGGTGTCTTGGATATTCAAGCAGACGCCGCCGACATCCGTCTTGTGTGCGATTTCGGACGTGAGAATCTTGGCCACGACTGGCGGTTTCAAGCGCCTAAGCGCCGCGTAGGCGGCCTCGTGGGAGGCACAGACCTCGCGCCGAGGTGTGGCAATACCGACCGCCTCGAGCAGTTGCTTGGCCGTATGCTCGTCCGGCGGCTCCAACAGCTGCAGGGTAGCTGAAGCGCCACGGTTGGTCGCGGCCAACGAACTGCCGCTTGCCGACGCGCGTGCAATGCGCGCTTGCAGCGCTGCATCGCGTGCCAAGGCGTACGCCGCCTGCGCCAACTCTTCGGGAGACTGCGCGACGTAGAGGGCCTCGGCGCGCAGCGCCCGCAGGGTGTCGAAAAGCTCTTCGGGCGGCCCCATGGTCCCGAACAAGATCGGCTTCGGAACAGAGCGCTGGACCGCTGGCAGCGAA
>Ga0302321_100000896_pt1 | contig 25734 bp, 22 predicted proteins | sample Fen_T0_1_FD_202505 | JGI IMG/M metagenome (GOLD analysis project Ga0302321, IMG submission 202505) | Peat permafrost microbial communities from Stordalen Mire near Abisko, Sweden - Fen_T0_1 | ecosystem: Environmental > Terrestrial > Soil > Wetlands > Permafrost | place: Sweden: Abisko...
CGGGAAGAACTGCTGCGGCACGAAGCGCAGCAGGAAGATCGCCGCGACGAACATCACGAGCGTCACGGCGATCGTCACCCACTTCGCGCGAATGGCGCCGCGCAGGAACGCGCTGTAGCCGTTCAGCAGCGTGCTCGGCTTTGCTTCGGCATCCGCCTTGGGCGCCTTCAGGATGGCCTTTCCGATCAGCGGCGCGAAGATCACGGCGACCAGCCACGACACGATGAGCGAGATGCCGACGACCGAGAAGATCGAGAACGTGTACTCGCCGGCCGAACTGCGCGCGAAGCCGATGGGAACGAAGCTCGAGATCGTCACCAGCGTGCCGATCAGCATGGGCGCCGCAAGCGTCCGGTAGGCGAAGGTTGCCGCCTCGTCCTTGGTGTCGCCGGCGCCCAGCCTGCGAATCATCGCGTCGACGGTGGTCATCGCGTCGTCGACGAGCAGCGTCAGCGCGATGATCAGCGCGCCGAGCGAGATGCGGTGCAGGTCGATGTGCGCGACGTCCATGATGGCGAAGACGATGGCCAGCGTCAGCGGGATGGCCAGCGCCACCACGGTGCCCGGCCGCACGCCAAGACTCAGGAAGCTGCATACCAGGATGATCAGGATCGCCTGCCACAGCGACGTCATGAAGTCGCCGATGGCGACGTCGACGGAGACCGACTGGTCCGCGACCAGCACCGGCTCGATGCCGAGCGGCAGGTTGGTCTTGATGTCGGCCATTTCCCGTCGGACGTTGGCGCCCAGCGCCAGGATGTCGCCGGCGTCGCGCATCGCGATCGCCAGTCCGATCGCCGGCTTGCCGTTGACGCGGAACATCGGCTGCGGCGGGTCCGCGAAACCGCGCCGCACCGTGGCAATGTCGCCCAGCCGGAAGGTGCGGTCACCCGAGACGAAATTGACCGCTTCGATGTCGCGCTCGTTGTCGAACGCGCCGGTGACGCGCAGGAATACACGCTCCTGTTCGGTCTGGATCACGCCGGCAGGGCGGATCAGGTTCTGCGCCTGGAGCGTGGCGAGAATGGTCTGATAATCGAGGCGAAGTCCGGCCAGCTTCTCGGTGTTGAATTCGACGAAGATCTGCTCGTCCTGCGCGCCCAGCACCTCGATCTTCGAGACGTCCGGCACCTGCAGCAGCCGGGAGCGGGCGCTCTCGACGTAGTCGCGCAGCTCGCGGAACGAGAAGCCGTCCGCGGTGAACGCGTAGATGATGCCGAACGTGTCCCCGAAGTCGTCGTTGAAGAACGGGCCGACGACGCCCTGCGGCAGCGTTCCGCGGATGTCGCCGATGTTCTTGCGCACCTGGTACCAGACGTCGGCAATTTCCGCCGGGGGTGCCGATTGCTTCAGGTCGACGAAGATCGTCGTCTGCCCGGCCGTCGTGTAGCTGCGCACGCGGTCGAGGTGGCGCGTTTCCTGCAGCGTGCGCTCCAGCCTCTCGGTGACCTGCTTCAGCGTTTCCTCGGCCGTGGCGCCCGGCCAGCCGGCGGCGACGATCATGGTCCGGATGGTGATCGCCGGGTCCTCGCCGCGCCCGAGACGCAGGAACGAGAGCGTGCCGGCGGCCACCGCCACGATCATCATGAAGACGATCAGCGAGCGGCGCTTGAGCGCCCAATCCGACAGGTTCGGGCCGATCACTGCCGGTTCTCGAGGGGGCGGACTTTCTGGCCGGGCCGCAGCGCCTGGACGCCCGCGACGACGACGACGTCGCCCGGCTCGAGGCCGGACGCCACATCCACGCGGTTGGGGTCCGATGAGCGGATCTGGATCGCGCGGGCCGCGACGGTTCCCGCCTTGGGGTCGTAGACCCAGACGGCGGCCTTGCCATCGGAACGAACGACGGCCGATGGCGGAATCTCGATGCTCGTGGTGGCGGCAAGCTTGATCCTGCCGGTCACCGTGCTGCCCAGGCGCATCGCCGCCGGCGGATTGTTGAGCCGCACCCGGACGCGGAACGTCCCGGTCACGGGATCCGCGCGCGGCGAGATCTCGCGGACATTGCCGGTCGAGGTGACCTTGGGATCGGAGACCAGCGTCATCGTCATTTCGGCGCCCATTCCGGCGCTGTCCTTGACGCGCGCAGGCACGTCCAGCACCGCGTCGCGCCCGCCGTCGCGCGCGAGCTGGACGATCATCCGTCCGGCGCCGACCACTTCGCCGGGCTCGGCGCCGACGCCGGTGACCACGCCGCCCACGTCGGCGACGAGATTCGTGTAGCTCAGCCGGTTTTCGGCGATGGTCACGGCGGATTGCGCGGACTCGACCTGCGCCTCGGCGGTCTTCTGCGCCGATTCGGACTGTTCGAACTGAGCGCGCGAGACCGCCCTTTCAGCGACCAGCTCGCGCATCCTGCCGTACATGCTCTGCGCCTCGGCGAGCCGCGCCCGCGCTGCCGCGAGCTGCGCGCGCGCCGACTGCAGGCTGCTTTCCTCGTTCTGCGCGTCGAGCCGCGCGATCAGCTGCCCGGGGCGCACGGTGTCGCCGATGTTCGCGCTGCGGTCCAGAAGGCGGCCATCGATCCGGAACGACTTGGTGATTTCGGTCTGCGCCTGGACGGTGCCGGTGAGCGCAATGGTGTCGCCGGCCGCGCCCTTCGCAATCGTCACGACGCGAACGGGACGGATTTCCGGTGCGGGTGGTTCGGTGGCGCGGTTGCACGACGCCAGCAGCGCCAGCGCGCCAAGGGCCACGACCGCGACGGATGGTCGCAAAAACCCGGATCGGAAGGCGGCGTGTTTCAGATGCACGAGGCGACTCCCTGTCGATAGACCCCGCATTTTCGGCGATCCCGGCTCTCCACGCAATGGGACAGCAATGGCTGCGTGACGCCGGAAATCGCGACGACCCCCGACGCGGACCGGTTATCACGCGATTACCGCCAGGGAGATGTTGCAGAAGCGAGACTTGTCGTGCCGCGCGTCGTCGTATTGCGCCTGTCATGCCTTCGTATTACCCTGCCCGTCGAAGATCCACAGGGAGAGCGCGATGCAACTGACGCCGCGGGAATTCGACAAGCTGATCATCCACATGATGGCCGAGGTCGCGCTGAAGCGTAAGGCGGGCGGCATCAAGCTCAACTATCCGGAAGCGGTCGCCATCATCTCGGCGCGGGCGCTGGAAGGCGCGCGTGCCGGCAAGTCCATCGAGGAAGTCACCAAGGACGCGCGCACCGCGCTGACCAAGGACGACGTGATGGACGGCGTCGCCGACCTGATCCCGATGGTGCAGGTCGAGGCGGTATTCACCGACGGCAGCCGCCTGGTGACGGTTCACACGCCGATCCAGTAAGCAGGACAACCGAGGGAGTCTGCCATGGCAGGAGTCAAAGCCGGGCCGGTGATCGCCGCCGACGTCGATCCCGCAACGAAGAAGGTGGCCGTGGGAGGCTATGTGTGCCACCCCGCGCCGATCGTCTACCACGACAAGCTCAAGGTGACCACGCTCAAGGTGCGCAACACCGGCGATCGCCCCGTTCAGATCGGTTCGCATTTCCATTTCTTCGAGGTCAATCGCGCGCTCGAGTTCGACCGCGCCGCGGCGTTCGGCCAGCACCTCAACATTCCGGCCTCCACGGCGCTGCGTTTCGAGCCGGGTGACGAGCGCGAGGTGAAGCTCGTTCCCTACGGCGGCAAGCGCGGCGTCTATGGCTTCAACAATCTCGTGGACGGCCCCACGTCGGGCAAGGCCGGCGATGCGGCCAAATCCAGGGCCGTGGCGCTGTCGGCCAAGCGCGGCTTCCGCTCGAAGGCCTGACGCCGCGCGCGCCGGTTCCGCTCCAAACCCTGCTGCTCGGCTCCATGGGCCACGACGAGGACTCTTCAGATGGCAACCATTTCCCGCAACGAGTATGTTGGACTCTACGGCCCGACCACGGGCGACCGCATACGCTTGGGTGACACCGGGCTCTTCGTCGAGATCGAGCGCGACCTGCGCGGTGCGTACGGCGACGAGATCGTCTTCGGCGGGGGAAAGAGCCTGCGCGAAGGCATGGGGATGGACAACCGGCTGACGTATGCCGGCGGGCCGCCCGACCTCGTCATCACCAACGTGACGATCATCGACGCGGTGCAGGGCGTCGTGAAGGCCGACGTCGGCATCCGCGACGGACGCATCTGCGCAATCGGTAAGTCCGGCAATCCGCAGACGATGGACGGCGTCACGCCCGGACTCGAACTGGGCCTCGCCACCGACGCCATCTCGGGCAATCATCTGATCCTGACGGCCGCCGGCGTCGACACCCACATCCATTTCATCTCGCCGCAGCAGGCCTATGCGGCGCTGTCCAATGGCACAACGACGCTGATCGGCGGCGGCACCGGCCCCACCGACGGGTCGAATGCGACCACCGTTACGCCGGGGCCCGGCAACATCCGCAACATGCTGCGCGCGTTCGAAGGGTGGCCGGTCAACGTGGGCATCCTCGGCAAGGGCCATGGCCACGGCAAGGACGCGCTGGTCGAGCAGATCGAGGCCGGCGCCGTGGGCTTCAAGTGCCACGAGGACTGGGGCACCACGCCCGCAGTGCTGCGCTCCGCGCTGACGGTGGCGGACCAGATGGACGTGCAGGTGTGCATGCACACGGACACGCTCAACGAATCGGGCTTCGTCGAGGACACCATCGCGGCGTTCGAAGGCCGCACCATCCATTCGTTCCACACCGAAGGGTCCGGCGGCGGTCACGCGCCGGACATCATCAAGGTATCGGGGCTGCCCAACGTGCTGCCCGCGTCGACGAATCCCACGCTTCCCTACGGCGTCAATTCGCAGGCGGAGCTGTACGACATGATCATGGTGTGCCACCACCTGAGTCCGGACATTCCGTCGGACGTGGCGTTCACCGAAAGCCGCATCCGCGCGGAAACCATCGCCGCCGAGAACGTGCTGCAGGACATGGGCGTCATCTCCATCTTCTCCAGCGATTCGCAGGCGATGGGACGCATCGGCGAATGCTGGCTGCGCACGATCCAGACGGCCGACGCCATGAAGACCGGCCGCGGCAAGCTGCCCGAGGACGCGCCGGGCAACGACAATTTCCGCGTGCTTCGCTACGTCGCCAAGATCACGATCAACCCCGCCGTCGCGCACGGCATCGGGCACGTGCTGGGTTCGGTGGAGGTGGGCAAGATCGCCGATCTGGTGCTCTGGGAGCCGGCATTCTTCGGCGCCAAGCCAAAGATGGTGCTGAAGGGCGGTGTCGTCAATTGGGCGGTGATGGGCGATCCGAACGCGTCGCTGCCCACGCCGCAGCCGACCTACTACCGGCCGATGTTCGGCTCCTTCGGCCAGCTCCTTGCGCAGACGTGCGTGACGTTCGTGTCGCAGGCAGCGGAGTCCGCCGGAATCGCCGAGCGCCTGAACCTCAACCGCCAGGTCATCGCGGTGAAGAACACGCGCAAGATCGGCAAGAAGGACATGGTGCGCAATTCGGGCACGCCAAACATCGAGGTTTCACCCGAGACGTTCGCGGTCACCGTCGACGGCGTGCACGCGACGGTCCCGCCGTTGAAGACCACCTCCCTCAACCAGAAGTATTTCTTCAGCTGATCGGCGTCCCTTGATACTCATCGAAAAAATCCTGGGCAACGTGAGCGACCCGGAATGGGCGGCGCGCTTAGGCAAGGGCACCGTGGAGCCGCTGGCGCTGGACCACTGGGAGGCGCAGAAGAACCGCTTTCGCAAGAAGACGGCCAGCGGGGTCGAGGTCGCGGTGTCGCTGGACCGTGGCGCGTTCCTGCGCGACGGCGACGTGCTGCTGTGGGACGCCGATGCCGCCCGCGGCGTGGTGGCCCGGATCAGCCTGCGCGACGTAATGATCGTCGACCTCACCGATCTGGCGGCGCAGGACCCCGAGTACGCGATGCGCACCTGCGTCGAACTGGGGCATGCGCTGGGCAACCAGCACTGGCCGGCGCTGGTCAAGGGCACGCGCGTTTTCGTGCCGCTGACGGTCGACCACAAGGTCATGGCCTCGGTGATGAAGACGCACCGCTTCGAAGGCATCCGCTACGAATTCGTGCCTGGCGACGACATCGTCCCCTATCTCGCCCCGCACGAGTCGCGCCGGCTCTTCGGCGGCGCGGAAGGCCCGATCCACACGCACACGGGTGACCGCTATGTGGCAGTCGACCCGGAGACGGGCCACGTGCACGGGCGCTCGCCGGTGCGCGCGCATGCGCATCCACACGTACTTCCGCGCACCGAAGCGGAATCGCCTCCATGACGGCCGGCGATGACGGCGCGGCGCTGCCCGTCACCGCGACGCATCTCGCGCGGATGCTGCAGTTCGGCGACTCGGTGTTCCCGATCGGCGGCTTCGCGTTTTCGGGCGGGCTCGAATCCGCCATCCAGAAGGGTGTCGTCAAGGATGCGGCCACGTTGCTCGCTTTCACGAGAACGGCTGTCGAGCAGGCCGGCCGCGGCGACGGCATTGGGCTCGTCTGCGCCCATCGCGCGGCGTCGGCGCGCGACATCGACGAAGTCGTTCGGATCGACGCGCTGATCTACGCCCGGAAGCTTTCCGGCGAGACGCGGACGATGTCGGTGCGGATGGGTCGCAAGTTCACCGAACTGGGCGCGCACGTGACGGATTCGCCCGCGCTGCACGACTGGCGCGAGCGCGTGATCGCGGGCACCACGCACGGATGCTATCCGGTGGCGCTCGCGGTCAACTTCGCCGCGCAGGGCCTCTCCGCGCGGGATGCGTTCGTCGTCCACCAGTACGGCGTGGCGTCCACGATACTCGGCGCGGCGCTGCGCCTGATGCGCATCAGCCACATGGACACGCAGCCGATGCTCTACGCGCTCAACGCCGACGCGGATTCGGCCTACGCCACCGCGGCGGCGGCATCCCTTGACGACATGGCCGGCTTCGCGCCGCTCGCGGAAATCCTGGCGGCCGTGCATGTCAAGGCGCACGTCCGGTTGTTCATGAATTGATTTCCCGACCTGGAGTGAAACGCAATTGAAGAAGATCACGCGCATCGGCATCGGCGGTCCCGTCGGCTCCGGCAAGACGGCGATCGTGGAGGCCATCACGCCACCGCTGCTGGAGATGGGCATCAAGATCCTCATCATCACCAACGACGTGGTGACGACGGAGGACGCCAAGCACGTCCAGCGCACGCTGAAGGGCATCCTGCTCGAGGAGCGCATCATCGGCGTCGAGACCGGCGCCTGCCCGCACACGGCGGTGCGCGAGGACCCCAGCATGAATCTGGCGGCGGTCGAGGACATGGAGGCGCGCTTCCCCGACGGCGACGTCGTGCTGATCGAGAGCGGCGGCGACAACCTCACGCTGACGTTCTCGCCGGCGCTGGTGGACTTCTTCATCTACGTCATCGACGTCGCCGCCGGCGACAAGATCCCACGCAAGAACGGGCCCGGGATCACGCAGTCGGACATCCTCGTCATCAACAAGACCGACCTCGCACCCTATGTCGGCGCGAGCCTCGACGTGATGGCGCGCGACTCGAAGCTGATGCGCGGGGACAAGCCGTTCCTGTTCACCAACTGCCGCACCGGCGAGGGCATTCCCGAGCTCGTTGCGCTGATTCGCGAGGACCTGCTGTTCGACCTGAAGCTGCCGGCGGGGCACACGGCCTGATGGGCGCGACACCGCGGGCGCTCGGTATCGCGTTGCCCGCCCCTTCGGCTGCGCAATTGCCCGCTCAGTTTTCAGGTCAGTTGCCAGGTCGGTTGCCATCTCAGTTGGCACCTCAGTTGCCACACCCGGCGCCGGAAGGGTTTGCCGCCTACCTCGACGAGCCGCCGCAGATGCGCAGCGGCGCCATAGGCAAGTCCGGCTTCCTGAAGCTCGGGTTCGAACACCGCGACGGGCGCACGATCCTGGCCGACCTCGATTCGCGCGCGCCCTTTCTCGCGCAGCGCGCATTGCACTGCGACGACGCACTGCCGGACATGGCGTGGCTGTTCATGATCACGACCGGCGGCTGCGTGCTGCAGGGCGACCGCCTGGCACTGGACGTGACACTCGGGCCCGGCGCGCGCGCGCACGTCACCACGCAATCGGCGACCAAGATCCATTCGATGGATGCCAATTACGCGCACCAGACGCAAGTGTTCACGCTGGGCGAAGGCGCGTACCTCGAATTCCTGCCCGATCCGCTGATCCCGCACCGGCAGGCGCGATTCGCCAACGACACGCGGATCGTGATCGACCCGACTGCTTCGATGCTTGCCTCCGAGATCGTGCAGCCGGGGCGCAAGCATCACCATCCGGACGAGTGCTTCGGCGCGACGCTGCTGTCGCTTGCGACCTCGGCCGCGCGGCCCGGTGGGAAGCCGCTGTTCAGCGAGAAGCTGGTGATCGAACCGCTGCGCTTTTCCGTGCGGCAATCGGGCGTGATGGACGACTTCGACGTATTCGGCAACGTGATCCTGTGCACGCCGGTGGACGTCGCCGACCGCGTACATGCGCGCGTGGCCGCCGAAGTCGACCTCACCGAGGGCGTGGCCTTCGGCGCGTGCCGGCTGCCCAACGATGCCGGCCTCATTTACAAGGTCCTGGGCCGCGAGACCACACAGGTGCGGGCCAAGGTCCGCGAATTCTGGGAAGTGGCCCGCCACGAAATCACCGGTGCGGCCATTCCGCCGCCTTTCTTCTGGCGTTAGCCGCAAAGCCCGCCGCGTTCGACGGAGGCGTTCGATGAAAAGTTTGCCGGCAGGATGGGAGTCGCTTTGCGCGGCGTCGCGTGTGATGCGCTTCATCGACATCAACCTGCGCGGCGTCGGGCAGGTGATGTTCCAGGACAACCCGTTGAGCGGCGCACTGTTCATCGCGGCGATCGCCTGGGGATCGTTCGCCGCCGGCGTGCCGCAGGTCCTGTTCGGCGGATTGCTTGCCGTCGTCACGGCGACGCTCACTGCGCAGTGGCTGCGCGTCGAGCCCAAGTCGTTGCGTGCCGGTCTTTATGGATTCAATGGCGTGCTGGTGGGCCTGGCGCTCGCCACGTTCATCGCGCCGGGTCCGCTGCTGTGGGTCTATGTCGTGCTCGGCGCCGCGGTGTCGGTCGTCGCGATGGAGGCCACTGCCCGCGTGTGCAAGTCGTGGGACATGCCGGCACTGACGTTCCCGTTCGTGCTGGTCACCTGGCTGCTGCTTCTTGCGACCTACGGCTTTGCGGGCCTGTCGGGCACCGCGCTGCCGACTGCCGGTGTCGTGGAGCCGTTCACGTCGATGGCGGCGACGCGGCTTGATGCAAGCCTCTTCGTGCAGGCAACGCTGCTCAGCATTTCGCAGGTGTTCCTGAAGGGCAGCGCGATCGCGGCGCTGCTTTTCCTGGCCGGGCTCGCCGTAAATTCGATCGCCGCGGCGGTCGCGGCGGCAGCCGGCGCCATCGTGGCCGTGATCACGGCGCACGCGCTCGGCGCCGAGAGCGACCTCATCACCGGCGGATTGCTCGGCTTCAGCCCGGTGCTGACGGCCGTCGCGCTGGGCACCGTGTTCAACCAGCCCGGTCTGCGCGTCGCTATTTACGCGGCGCTGGGCACCGTGTTCACCGTCGTTGCGCAGTCAGCGTTCAACGTGGCGCTGACGCCGCTGGCCATACCCGCGCTCACGGGCCCCTTCGTGCTGGTGACGTGGATGTTCCTGCTGCCGCAGTCGCGCGCCCGCTAGTCCGGCGAAGGCGGCGAGCCGGCACCGCGCTTGCCCCTGACGGCGATGATGACCGGGACCAGCACGGCGGCCACCAGTCCGGCCGCGAAGCCGTTGTTGTAGAGATTGAGGCCCGCGTGCAGCGAACCGACGCTCAGCGCCGCCGACGAATGCACGAGTCCCGCCACGACGCCCCAATGCCAGCCGAAGCGGCCGGCGATGGGCGCCAGCGTGGTCCCGAACAGCGCCGCCAGCAGGATCGACGGATCGGCCGCGCCGAAAGGCTTGAACAGCGAACCCAGGAACACGCCTGCGATGATCGGCACGATGTTTCGCGGATGCTTTCCGAAAGCGGCAAAGCCGACGATGGTCAGGATCGCGCCGATGACCGGACCGTTGAGGTCGCCGCCCACCAGCAGCACATAGGCCAGGCCGACGCCCCCCGCCAGGCCCATGTTGGCGAGCGTCGCGCCGAAGCCGGCGAGCGCAATGAAATCGGTGGGCGCCTGACCCGCTTCGGCCATGATCCGCTTTAGGCGAAACGGCAGCGATCGATCGAAATGGAAACCCAGCGCGATCATCGACGCGAAGACGAGTGCGATGAACCCGCCCAGCAGCGCGTTGTTGCCCGCCGTCCAGATCATCACCGGGTCCGGGATGAAGCCGTAGGATTTGTAGGTGGCGACGACCAGCGTGCCCACGATGCCGGCCGTGAAGCCCATGTTGTACAGGCTGTAGCCCATGTGCGCCTTGAACAGCTGCGCGGCGGCCGGCGCCAGGATGAAGCCGATGACGAGGCTCGTCGCGATCGCGAGCGGCACCCGGAACTCGAGCGACAGCGACGTGCTGAACAGGATTTCCGAGAAGACAGGGGCCAGCGCGGCGCCGAAGAACGCGGTGTTGACGTGGGCCGAGAACGGCTCGCCCTTGAATCGCGCGTAGAGAAAGACGCCGGCGACGATCGACCAGATGTTGAGGAGGTTCTTGCCGAAGAGGCCGAATCCCAGGACCAGGAACAGGCAGGCGACCGACGCGCCGGATATCTTCGCATTCGCAAGTCGGTAGACGAGGCACGCGCACAGCGTCAGCAGTCCCGCATTGACGCAACCCGCGCCGATGCCGCCGATCCCGAAATAGTCGGTCAGCAGCGCGTCGCGCGTCGTGACGATCGAGAGGAGGCCGTGCAGGACCCGTTCCGGTCCATCGACGATGAGTCCGAAGGCGACGAACGCGGCCGCGTACGCGCACACCACGCGCAGGATGACGTGATCCGGGAGCGGGGCGACGGGGGAGTCGCTCACGCCTGCCGGTGCCATCATTCCGCTCGAGCCGCCCCGCCTTCGGGAGCCCGCAGCATTCGCACGCCGAGAAACGCGATGGCGACCGTGAGCAGGGGACTGACGTAGCTGAAGAAGGCCCAGGGAGCGTAGCTCCATGTGGCCACGCCTAGCGTTGCCGCCATGTACGCGCCACAGCTGTTCCACGGGATCAGCGACGACGTGGGTGTAGCCGTGCCGGCGACGGAGCGCGACAGCACGGCAGGCGCCAGGCCGCGCCGCGCAAACGCGGACTTGAACATCCGGCCAGGAAGCACGATCGCGATGTACTGGTCGGCCGTGATGATGTTGGCTGCGATGATCGACGAGACAAGCGAGGCGACGAGCGCGCCATTGGACTTCGCCTTTTCGATGATGGGCGTGATCAGCCGCTCGAGCACGCCGGCTTTCTCGACCACGCCGCCGAACGCGAGTGCCGTGATGATGAGCCAGATCGTGTTCAGCATGCTGTCCATGCCGCCGCGCGAAGCCAGCATGTCGAGCGATGCAATACCGGAACTCGACTTGTACCCGCTTGCCAGCGCGAGCCAGACGCCCTTCAGCAGCGCCACCACGCGCGGCAGTTCCCCGCCCGGGTCCGCAAAGGCGGTCACCCGTCCCGGTTCGAGGATTGCGGCGAGCAGCCCGCCGGCGATGGCGCCCAGGAAGATCGAAGTGAATGGCGTGACCTTGAATGCCGCGAGCCCGACGACCACGATGAGCGGCAGGAACAGCCAGAGGGAGATGTGGAAGGACTCCTTTATGCCTTCGATCTTCGTGGACGCGTCGAAGTCCCCCGGCTGGCCCAGCAGGAAGAAGATGACCAGCGAGATCGCGAGGGCCACCGATGATGTCAGCAGCGTCTCCCGCAGGTGCGTGTAGAGGTCGACGCCGGACGCGGCGGCCGCCAGGTTGGCCGAGTCAGACAGCGGCGAGCACGTGTCGCCGAAGTAGGCGCCGGAAATGATCGCGCCGGCAGCGATGGCCGGATTCAATCCCATGTTCGCGGCGATGCCCATGAAGCCGATGCCGATCGTGCCGACGACGGTCCAGGAACTGCCGATGCTGATCGCGACGATGGCGGAAATCGCGCATGCAGTCACGTAGAAATAGTTCGGACTCAGCAGCTGCAGCCCGTAGTAGACCATCGCGACGAGCGTGCCGCTCATCGCCCAGGTGCCGATCAGCGCGCCGACGGCAAACAGGATGAAGATGGCGGTGATTCCGGTGCTGACGCTGTCCTTCGCCGCTTCACCCAGCGACTCGAGCGAGTGGCCGCGACGCCAGCCGATGAACACGGCGATCATCGTCGCTACGACGAGCGCGACCTGGTTGGGGCCGCCGGCGCCGGCATCGCCGAACAGGAAGTAGGAAAGCGCCACCAGCAGAATCAGGCTGGCTACCGGAATGACTGCTTCCGTCAGCGTGATCGGCTGCGGTTGTTCGGGCCTTTTCACGCGCGCTGGTCCCTGACTTTACGAAGTGCCAATTCTAATCCAAAACAAGCCTGCCGTCGGCGCCCGGGCGGCGCCGGCGGCAGTTCAGTGCGACTGCTGTTTCGTCAGTAGTCGACGGCGTCCCGGATGATCGGGCAGGTCATGCAGTGGCCGCCGCCACGGCCCCGGCCCAGCTCCGCGCCGACGATGGAGATGACCTCGATGCCCTGCTTGCGCAGCAGCGTGTTGGTGTAGGTATTGCGGTCATAGGCGTACACGACGCCCGGCGACGCGCACACCAGGTTGGCGCCGCTGTCCCACTGCGTGCGCTCGCGCTGGTAGTCGCTGCCGCCGGCTTCGACGACGCGCAGCTTCTTCAGGCCCAGCGCTTCGCGCACCACCTCGGTGAACGCCTTCTTTTCGTTGTGGAATTCCACGCCGCTCGGATGATTGCTCGGGCGATACGAGAAAGTCGTGGTCTTGGCCAGGAAATCGGGCGCCAGCAGCACGCAGTCGCGGTCGGCGAACGTGAACACGGTGTCCAGGTGCATCGCGGCGCGGATCTTCGGCATGGCGGCGACGATCACGCGTTGCGCCGCTCCCTTCTTGAACAGCGTGGCGGCCAGCTGGCTGATCGCCTGGCGCGACGTGCGCTCGCTCATGCCGATCAGCACGTTGCCCTTGCCGATGGGCATCACGTCGCCGCCCTCGAGCGTCGCCAGTCCGTGGTCCTCGGTCGGGTCGCCCCACCAGACGTTCACCTTGCCCGCAAAGTCCGGATGGAACTTGTAGATCGCGGTGGTGAGGATCGTCTCCTCGTGGCGCGCCGGCCAGTACAGCGGGTTGAGCGTCACGCCGCCGTAGATCCAGCATGTCGTGTCGCGTGTGTACAGCGTGTTGGGCAGCGGCGGCAGCAAATACTCGGTGGCGCCGGCCGCTTCCTTGACCACCTTGAGCGCCTTGCCGCCGTGCGCTTCGGGGAAATCGTGCGTCGACAGGCCGCCGATCAGCGTTTCCGCGAGCTTCCGGTTGTCGAGGCCTTCCAGGTAGCTGCGCAGTTCGTTGATGAAGCCCAGGCCCACCTGGTTGGGCACGACCTGGTTATCGAGGATCCATTTCTTGCCTCCGGGCACGGCGACCGTCTCCGCCAGCAGGTTGTGCATCTCCACCACCTCGATGCCGCGATCGCGCATCTTGGTGACGAAGTCGAAGTGGTCGCGCTTGGCGTTCTCCACCCACAGCACGTCGTCGAACAGCAACTGGTCGCAGTTGGACGGCGTGAGGCGCGAGTGCGCAACGCCCGGCGCGCACACCATCACCTTGCGCAGCTGCCCCACTTCCGAGTGGACGCCGAACTTGACGTCGTTCTTTGCGCTTTTCCTGACGTCCTTCTTCACGTCCTTCTTGACCGCCTTTGCCTTTGCCATGATGTGCTCCGCTTACGGTGGTTAGAGGGTGATGGACCCGGTCGCGAGTCCGTAGATTCCATAAATGGCACCTGCGACAATGACGCCGAAGACGACCCAGTCCGACGTCTTGTTGAACACGGGCTTGCCCTGCTCGCGCCTTGCCCAGACGTAAAGCACGGTTCCCGGCCCGAACAGGATGGCGGACAGCAGGATGAATTTCAGGCCGCCGGCGTAGATCATGAAAAGTGTGTACAGAACCGCAAGCGAGGCGAGGATCAGGTCGCGCTTGCGTTCTTCCGGCCGGACTTCGTAGGTTTCACCGCGCTGGGCAATCATCAGGCCGTAGGCGGCGACGAACAGGTAGGGAATCAGCGTCGTCGCGCTGGTCAGGTTCAGCATCAGCGAGAACGCGTCGCGCGACCAGTAAGTCGTGATCACGATGAGCTGGATGATGCTGCTGGTCACCCAGAGGGCCACCACCGGCACGTTGTTCTTGTTGACCTTGGCGAACACCGCCGGCATGTCCTTCGACTTGCCCGCGGCGAACATCACTTCGGCGCAGATCAGTGCCCAGGCCAGGTACGCGCCGAGCACCGAGACGATCAGTCCCACGCTGACGAAGATCGCTCCCCAGGGTCCGACCACCGACTCGAGCACCCCTGCCATCGACGGCTGGCGCATGCCGGCGATGTCGGCACGCTGCAGCACGGCGTAGGGCAGCAGCGTGACCAGCACCATCAGCGTCGTCACGGCGATGAAGCCCATGATCGTCGCCTTGCCGACGTCGGCGCGCTCCTTGGCGAAGCGCGAGTACACGCTCGCGCCTTCGATGCCGATGAACACGAACACCGTGACCAGCATCGTCGCCTTGACCTGCTCGAACAGGCCTGCCGTAAGGTCCCCGCCATAGAGGTTGAAGCGGAACAGGTCCATCTTGAAGGCGACGAACGTGAGCACGATGAACACCATGATCGGAATGACCTTGGCCACCGTGACGATGCTGTTGATGAACGCCGCCTGCTGCACCCCGCGCAGGATCAGGAAATGGAACAGCCAGATGCCGACCGATGCAAACGCGATCGCGATCGCCGTGTTGCCGTCGCCGAAGATCGGAAAGAACGCGCCCAGCGTGGACTTGATCAGCACCCAGTACGACACGTTGCCGATGCAGCTGCCGATCCAGTAGCCGAACGCCGACAGGAAGCCCGGGTAGTCGCCGAAGCCCTCCCGGGCGTAGGCGTAGACACCGGCGTCGATGTCGGGCTTGCGCTCGGCCAGCGCCTGGAACACCCGCGCCAGCATGTACATGCCTGTGCCCGCGATGATCCAGGCGATGACCGCGCCCATTGGGCCGGTGGCATTGGCGAACGTCCGCGGCAGCGAGAATATCCCCGCGCCGACCATGCCCCCGACCACCATCGCGGTCAGTTGCATCCGCGACATCTTCTGCTGTTCAGGCGCTGCCATGTAGTCTCCCCAAGGTGTGACCGCGCATCGGGCCCGGACCTGCATTCGTGATGCAAGCATCGAAGCGATCCGAGGCGTGTCGTTCGGGAATTCTAACGTGAATGACTGCGTTTGGGCGCTGCGGCGCGGTTTTGTACCGGGCGTCATGTCGCGTGTCCAATGACGACCGCATGACGGATTCCGATGCGCGATTACCGATCCGCATAGGGCAATAACCTTTCGTCGCACCGCGCGATGCAGGGACGCTGCACTGCGACAGGTACGTTCAGGCCGCCGGTATCAGCGCGCGAATTTCGGCAATGAAGCGCAGCGCCAGCGGGCTGGGCTGCCGGTCGCGCAGCATGACGACGCCGACGGTGCCGGTGACCGCGGGCAGTTCGATCGGCAACCGCACCAGCAGTTTGCCGTGCGGCGAGAACTCGATCTCCGACCGCAAGCCGAACGACAGCATCGACCCGTGCAGGACCATGCCATGCTGGAACCCGATCGACATTGCCTCGACGACGTGACGCGGCAGCGGGAGGCCGAGCTGTTCAAGCGAGCGGCGGATGTGTTGGACGAAGAACGAGTCCGCCGGCGGAAACACCCAGGGATGCTCGAGCAGTTCCGCCCAGGTCACGTTTCGGCGATCGGCGAGGGGATGGTCGCGGCTCGCCAGCACGCACAGCCGCTCCTCGAACAGCGGCTCGACGCGGAGGTCCTGGCCGGCATTGAACAGCGCCGATCGCAGGATGGCCACTTCGATCTCCCGCTTGCGCAGCCGCTCGGCCAGGTCGAGTTCTCGCGCTTCGACGACCGAGACGAAGATGTCCGGATAGGCGATGACGAGGCGCTTGATCGCAATGGGGAGGAACGCCACACCCGGCATCGGCACCGTGCCCATGTGCAGCGTACCTGTGGCTCCGCTCGAGACGATGTCCAGCCGCTGCGCCGCGCTGCGCAGTTCGTTGAAGATCGCGGCCGCGTGCGGCGCGAAGGCGACGCCGTGCACCGTGGGCTCGACGCCATCGGCGCGGCGGTCAAAGAGCTTGACCTCCAGGACGTCCTCCATGCCGGCGATGGCCTTGGTGACGGCGGGCTGCGTGATGTGAAGCGCCGCAGCCGCCTTGCGAAAGCTCCGGTGCTCCAGTACCGCAACGAATACCCGGAGTTCGCCCATCTTGAGGCGCCGGGGCAGACGTTCGATGAGATCGCTGGCCGCCATGCGGGTCCGCGGAAGGTCAATCGCGCAAGTGGCCCGGCCCGAGGCGACGGTCGCGATGCGCCTTACCGGGTGGCAATGAGCTGCAACGCGCGCGGGTTGGTCGTCCTGAAGGTGAGCTCGATGCGCAAACGCTCGATGGGTGCGCCGCGCGCGCCGGGCTTGCGCTTGACCACATAGCCGTCCGCCGTTTCGGCCAGCGCGGTTCCGCTCGCGTCGGCAAGCGTGATCCATCCGCCGCGAGCGTCGCGCCGGCCCTGGATGCGCACCCGCTGCAGTCCGGTCCCCGACACGCCCAGCACGAATGCTTCGGCATCGCGAACGGCTTCCGGCAATGCCGCCGGCGACACCAGCACGATGCGGCGATTGGCGTCCGGCCGCAGGCGCGCCTCGCCGTTCGCCAGGGTCAGTGTGCCGCGCTCGGCGATCCAGCCTTCGGCGGTCGCCGATGGGGTTCCGCCAAAGGTCCACGAATACGCAGCACCGGACGCGGCGGCAGGGGCGGCAACGAGGACCGCTGTCGCAAGGACGCAGGCGAAAAACGTCGGCAACGCGAGAAAGGGTGTTTTCATGGTGGTGTCGAGGTTCTTCATCGTGTGCATTCTAGCGGCATACGCAGTCTCCCGCGACCCGTTGCCGCAAGTCGGTCAAATTGGCCCGCGCGGCGGTGGGCGCCGGACTTGCGCCGGTGCGGTTGCGTACCTATCCTTGGCAATCAATGAGGGCAAACGTCCCGATCGGCGTGCCGTGACCGCCGCCCCGTCGAGGGCGTGGCTGCCCATGGCCGTCATCGCCATGGGACAGGCGCAGATGTCGCTTAACATCAACGCGCTTCCCGTCTCGATCGGCGGCATCGTGGCGGAATTCCACACGGCGCCGACGACCGTCGGGACCGCGATCGTCGCGCACTCCGTCGCCGTTGCCGGTTTCGCGATGCTGGGTGCCCGGCTCGGCCAGAAGTTCGGCGCGCTGAACGTCTTCCGGGCGGGTTCCGCGTTGCTGCTCGCGGCGATGGCGTTGATGACGTTCAGCCCGACCGTCACCGTCATGATCGTGGCCCAGGTCATGGCCGGCCTGGCGGCAGCGGCGATCGTGCCGACGCTGGTCGTGCTCATCGTGGACAATTATTCGGACGCGCAGCAGTCGAAGGCCCTGGGCATCCTTGGCGCGGTGCAGGCGATGGCTGCGGTGACGGCGTTCTTCGTCGCCGGCGTCGTCGGCACGTACCTGGGGTGGCGATACGCCTTCGGCCTGGTCGTTCCGTTCTCGGCGCTCACCCTGGTCCTGAGTTGGCGCTTGAAGCCGGTCCCGAAAGAGCGGGATGTGAGGATCGACGGGATCGGCGCAATGCTGGCGGCCGCGGCGGTCGCCCTCATCAGCCTGGGCTTCGACAATCTCCACGAGTGGGGCGTGGTGCTTGCCGATGCGGCGGCGCCGTTCGACCTGCTGGGGTTGTCGCCGGCGCTGGCGATGGTGGTCGCCGGGGTTCTTGGAATCCAGCTCTTCATTGCATGGACGCAACGGCGGCAGACGCGTCGCCTGACACCGCTGCTCGCGCTGGCCGTCATCGAATCGCCCAGGGAGCATGCGGCGGCGCTCGCGATGATGGCGATCTTCATGCTCGCCAACGCGCTGACGTTCCTGGTTCCGCTGTACGTCCAGATGGTCCAGGGCAGGACGAGCCTGGCGACCGCCGTGGCCATGATTCCGTATCAGCTCGCGGTATTCGCGTCCGCGATTTCGGTGCTTTCGTTCTACGACCGGCTGACGCCGCGCCAGATTGCGCGCAGTTCGTTCGCGCTCGTGTCCTTCGCGCTGGCGTTGCTGGGCATCGCGATGAACAACGAATTCAGCGACCTGTTCGTGATCCTGGGCCTCGTGATGTTCGGCCTGGGGCAGGGCGCGCTCGCGACGCTGCTGTTCAATGTGCTGGTCACCTATGCTCCCAGGCAATTCGCCGGCGACGTCGGTTCGCTGCGAGGGACGATCAAGAACCTCGCGGCGGGACTCGGCACCGCGCTGGCCGGCGCGCTCGCGGTCGGCATACTGAGCGTCAATGTCCAGCGCAGCCTGGTGGACAATCCCGCCATTCCGCCCGAACTGATCATTCAGGTCGATCTCGACCGCGCGAACTTCGTCAGCAACCAGCGGTTGCACGACGTGATGGCGAAAACCACCGCGACGCCGGCGCAGATCGCCGAAGCCGTGCGCATCAACGCGGATTCGCGGCGCCGCGCGCTGAAACTGTCGTTTCTGCTGCTGGGCGGCATTGCGCTTCTGGTGATCGTTCCGGTCGGCCGGCTGCCGGGCTATGTCCGCGGCGGTGGGCAGCAGCAGGCGCGCACCGATCGGATCCGGTGATTGTGTAAAATGACATGCGCAGTGGCCGTCGCCGCCAGGTGTCGGTGTGCCGTTCGCGCGTGCGCGATACCCGATCCAAAACCACGCCAGAGGTCCCCATGTTCAAGAACATTCTTGTATCGATGATCGCTGCCGCCGCCCTCGTGGCCGGACATGCCGCGGCGCAGGCGCTGCCCAACACGCTGGGCAAGATCAAGGCGGCCAAGGCGATCAACGTCGCCTATTCGCCGGAGTCGCTGCCTTTCTCGTACAAGGAAACCGACGGCCAGCCCGCCGGCTATTCGATCGACCTGTGCAAGCGGATCATCGCGCAGATCGGCCGCGCCGTCGGCGAGCCGAACCTGAAGGCGAACTGGCTCCCGGGTACGGTGACCGAGCGCCTGCAGATGGTCGCCGCCGGCCGCGCCGATCTCGAATGCGCCAATACCACGCAGACGCAAACGCGCCTGGCCACCGTCGACTTCTCGAACCTGATCTTCCTCGACGGCGGAGGCTTTCTCGTCAAGGCCGGCTCGCCGATCAACGCGATCCCCGACCTCGGCGGCAAGAAGATTGCGGTGCTGAAGGGCACGACGACTGAAAAGCGCCTGAATGAAGTGCTGAAGGCGAAGCTCGTCAACGCCACCGTCGTGCCGATTGCGGACGCCAATGCCGGCATCGCGATGCTCGAGTCCGGCGGCGTGGACGCCTACGCGGGCGACAAGATCAAGCTCATCGGGCTGGCGGCCATTTCGAAGGACCCCGCCAGGTTCTCGCTGCTGGGCGAGGAACTCTCGTTCGAGCCGTATGCGTTCGCGCTTCCGCGCAACGATTCGGCGCTGCGCCTCGAGGTCAACCGCGCGCTGACCCAGGTCTACATGAGCGGCGACATCGAGGGCATCTTCGCGGCGTGGCTGGGCAAGCTGGGCCGCCCGTCCGCGCTGCTCGCCGTCATGTACGTGCTGAATTCGATTCCCGAATGATGTCGCCGGCATCCCGCAGGAGAATGGGCATGGCGAACACACTTTTCTGGAGGCGCGGCCTCGCGGTCATCGCCGCCTGCGCCGCGATGGCGCTCGCCGGCTGCAACACTCCGCCGGCGTTCCAGGTGGACCAGCCGTCGTCGCGCGTCGGCACGGTCGTGTCGATCAACCAGGACAGCGTGCAGAACGTCGACAATGCCGTCGGCGCCATCGGCGGCGCGCTGATCGGCGGTGGCCTGGGCAGTCTCATCGGCGGCGGCACCGGGCAGGTGGTGGCCACCGTCGTCGGTGCGGTTGGCGGCGGCTTTGCGGGCAACGAGCTGGCGCAGCGAAGCCAGACGCTCGTCTGGAGGATCGGCGTCCGCTACGACGACGGCAGCCTCGCGACGGTCCAGCAGACGTCGGCGCCGAATCTTCGGATCGGCGATCGCGTCCGCGTCACGGGGACGGGCATCGAACTGTTGCGTTGAACTTCGCGAACCGACATTTTCTCCGGGCAGGGCGGCGGACGCGAGGAACGATAGGCGATTGCTGTTGTCTTCCGTAGCTCGCTCGTTGAGAATGAGTGCCTCGATGTCCCGTCTTCGCCTCCGCTCGCCCTGGCTGGCCGCCATTGTCCTGGCCGGCCTGACCTTTCCCGCCTTCGCGCAATCCGATGCTGATTTTTTGGCGGCGAAGGCCGCGTTCGAACGCGGCGACCGTATCAAGCTCGCGGCACTTGGCCCCAAGCTGAGCGGTCATGTGCTCTCGCCTTACGTCGACTACTGGCGGCTGAAGCTCGCCATCGACGACACGCCGCCCGCGGCGGTGCGTGATTATCTCGACCGCTATCCGGATACGCCGCTGGCGGAGAAACTGCGCGTCGACTGGCTGAAGGCGCTGGCGAAGAAGTCCGACTGGAACCGCTTCGCGCTCGACTATCCGCCGCCGTCGGGAGAAGACGTCGAGCTCACGTGCTATGGAATCCAGTACCGCCGCCAGCGCGATGGCGACACGGCGCTGGCCGATGCCAAGCCGCTCTGGTTCAGCGGCCAGGCGACGCCCGATGCGTGCGAGCCGCTGTTCGCGGCGCTGATCGCGCGCGGAGACCTGACGGTTCCCGACCGGGTCGCGCGCTTCCGGCTCGCATCGGAGGCCGGCAACGTGCGCGTGGCGCATGCGGTCGCCAATGAGCTGCCGGGCAGCGACCGTATCACCGAGCGCGATTTCTATCCGGCGAACAAGGACTTCCAGCGGGCGCTGACGGCGGGCGCGTTCGCCTGGACCACGGGCTCGGGCCGCGAACTCTTCCTGTACTCGATGGAGCGCGTGGCGCGCGCCGACGCGGCGGCGGCGCGGCCCGCCTGGGTCAAATGGCGGGACAAGCTGCCGGACGCCGATCGGCGCTACGGCAATGCGCGACTTGCCTACCACGCGGCCCGGCAACTCAATCCGGCCGCCAACGACTGGTTCCGCGAAGCCGGCGACACGAGCCTGGTGCCGGAAATGCAGGCGTGGCGCGTGCGCGCGGCGTTGCGCGCGCAGGCGTGGGGCGATGTGCTTGCCGCCATCGACGCGATGGGGGAAGCGCAGAGGCAGGAGTCAGCGTGGCGCTACTGGAAGGGCCGCGCGCTGGTCGCCAAGGGGCGCGTGCCCGAAGCCAACGCGCTCTACGAGTCGCTGGCCGCCGAGACCAATTTCTACGGCGTGCTCGCCACCGAAGCGCTCGGCCGGCGCTTCGTTCCGCCGAAGAGCGAGCCGCTCTTGTCGACGACGGAATCGTTGAACGCGTTCGGCTCGCGTCCCGCGGTGCTGCGCGTCGTCAAGCTCGCCCACCTCGACCTCAAGGCGGAGTCGCAGCGTGAGTGGCTGTTCGTCGTGCGCGGCCAGCCGGACGACGCCCTGCTGCTCGCCGCCGACTACGCGCGCCGCGTCGCGCTGTACGATCGCGCGGTGAACACCGCCGACCGCACGGCGGCGCGCCACGACTACGCGCTGCGCTACCTCGCGCCGTTCCGGAACGAATTCGACGCGGCGTCGCGCAGCCACGACGTCGACGTCGCGCTGCTGTACGGCATCGCGCGGCAGGAGTCTCGGTTCTCACCGGACATCGTGTCCTCGGCCGGTGCCGTCGGACTGATGCAGCTGATGCCGGGCACGGCGCGGTGGGTCGCCAAGCAACTGGGCCGCAATGACTTCCGCGCGGCGGCGATTGCGGACGTCGAGACGAACACGCTGTTCGGCGCGTACTACTTCAAGTACTGGCTCGAACGGCTCGACCGCATGCCGGCGCTGGCAGCCGCTGCGTATAATGCAGGTCCCGGACGCGCCCAGGCCTGGCGTCCGCCGGCGCCGCTCGAAGGCGCCGTGTGGGTCGAGACGATTCCCTTCAACGAAACCCGCGACTACGTGAAAAAAGTGCTCGCGAATTCGATCGTGTACACGCAGGCGCTGGGCGGAACGCCGGTGACGCTGACGTCGCGCCTGGGCACCGTCGTGCCGCGCGGCGCGACTGTGGTCGATCCGATCGCGGCGGGGAGCGAATAGCCGTGGCATCGCAGCGTGTCGTCGTCGTGGGCGGCGGCGGGTTCGTCGGGCGCCATCTCGTCGCGCGGCTGTCTGCCGCAGGTCACGTAGTGGTCGTGCCGACGCGCCGCCGGGAGTCGGCCAAGCACCTCATCCTGTTGCCGACCGTCGAGGTCGTCGAGGCGGATGTCTTTGACCGCACGGTGCTCGCCGGACTGCTGGCGGGCGCCACGGCCGTGATCAATCTCGTCGGCATCCTCAACGAATCCGGCCGCGCGACGTTCGCGCGGTCGCACATTGAACTGGTCCGGACGCTGACGGCGGCCTGCGTCGCAGCCGGCGTGCGGCGGTTCCTCCAGATGAGTGCGCTTCACGCCGACCCGGCAGGACCCAGCCGTTACCAACGCAGCAAGGGCGAGGCGGAGATCATCGTGAAGGCGTCGCCGCTCGCGTGGACGATCTTTCGCCCCAGCGTGATCTTCGGCCCCGAGGATTCCTTCCTCAACCTGTTCGCGCAACTTTCGCGGCTGCTTCCGGTGGTTGCGCTGGCGTCGGCCGACGCCCGCATCCAGCCAGTCTATGTAGGCGACGTCGCGCATTGCATGGCGCACGCGCTGACCGACGAGGCGACGCAGGGTCAGAGCTACGACCTGTGCGGCCCGACGGCCTATACGCTGCGCGACCTCGTGCGCTACGTCGGGCAGGTCAGCGGCGCGGTGCGTCCGATCATTCCGCTTGGGCCCAGGCTCTCGCGCCTGCAGGCAACCGCGCTGGAGATGCTGCCGGGAACGCTGATGAGCCGCGACAACCTGGCATCGATGACCCGCGACAGTGTATGCGACTGCGCTTTCCCCGAGGTGTTCGGCATCGCGCCGACCGCGCTGGAAGCAATCGCACCCGATTACCTGGCGCCTGCCGCGCGGCACAGTCCTTACGACGCCTATCGCGCCGGCAGCGGGCGCTAGAGGCGATCGGTCCCGATGCCTTCCCGAGGCGCAGCGGTCTCCCTGCGCGCTATTTCTACGCGCGCTTCGGATTCCGCGAAACCGGTGCAGTCGACGAGGGCGAGGTCGTGATGGAGCTTGTGCTGTGAACTGGCGCGACGGCACGTCGGGGCCTTGACCGGCCATGGCCCGCCCGCTGCCCCAGCCCGCACGAATCTACGAAGTCGGCGGCGTCGTCCGCGACGAACTGCTGGGACGGCCCAACGCCGACCGCGACTTCGTCGTCGTCGGCGTGACGCCGGAGACGATGCTGGCGTCCGGGTTCCGCCCCGTGGGTCGCGACTTCCCGGTGTTCCTGCATCCTGATACGCATGAGGAATACGCGCTCGCGCGCACCGAGCGCAAGCACGGCCGCGGCTACCGCGGCTTCGAGTTCTTCGCGTCGCCCGACGTCACGCTGGAGGAGGATCTGGCCCGGCGCGACCTGACGATCAACGCAATGGCGCGCGGCGAGGACGGCGTGCTCATCGACCCGTATGGCGGTCGGGCCGACCTGGTCGCCGGTTTGCTGCGCCACGTGTCGCCGGCTTTCGTCGAGGATCCGCTGCGCGTGCTGCGCGTCGCGCGCTTCGCCGCGCGCCTCGGCTTTGCCGTGGCGCCGGAAACCGAAGCGCTGATGCGCGTCATCGTGGACTCGGGCGAGTTGGCGACGCTCGCCCCCGAACGGATCTGGCAGGAACTGGCCAAAGGACTCATGGAGGCGCGGCCGTCGCGGATGCTGGGCGTGCTGCGCGAATGCGGCGCGCTGGCGCAGCTGCTGCCGGAAGTCGACGCGCTGTTCGGCGCCCCGGCGCCGGTCCATCGCGCCGCCGACGCAGGTGTACGAGTCGCACATGCCCTCGATTGGTCGGCGGAGCACGGCGGCACGCTGCCGGCACGCTACGGCATTCTCGCGCGCGACCTGGCCGGCGGACGCACGGCGCCCGGCGTCCGTCTTGCGGAACGGATGTCCGAGCGCCTCAAGGTGCCGCTGGACTGCCGGGATGCGGCGCGCCTGGCCGCGCGCTGGCACCGAACCGTCCGCGACGCGGCCAAACTGGCGCCCGCGGCGCTGCTCGACCTGTTGCACGCGACGGATGCGCTGCGCCGGCCGGCGCGGCTCGACACGGTGCTGGCGGTTTGCGCGTCGGATGCCTGCTCGCAGCCGGGCGCGGCGCAGAACTTTGCGCCTGCCGACACGCTGCGCAATGCGCTCGCCATCGTCAAGTTGGTCGATGCCGGCGCCGTTGCGCGAACGCTGTCGGCGCCGGCTGGGAAAAAGGACGATGCCGGAATCGCCCGCGCGGTGAGGGCGGCGCGGCTGAAGGCACTGCGGGCATTGCCGCGCGCTGCGACTGCGAAAAGCTAGATCCGGTACGCCAGCGCCTTCATCACGCTCGCCGCGACGCGCATCAGTTGGCGCGCGGGCATGGGCATGGGGAGCGCGCCGGCCTCCTGCGCCATTGCGCCGTGCCTAGCCTCGTCGTCGCGCATTGTCGCCACGATGGCGCGGCTCTTCTGGTCGGCGTCCGGCAACTGATCCATGTGGCCCGTCAGATGCTCCTCGACCTGGCGTTCGGTCTCGACAACGAAGCCCAGGTTCACCCGGTCTCCGGCCAGTCCCGCTGCGACGCCGATCGCAAACGAACCGGCGTACCAGAGCGGATTGAGGAGCGACACCCTGGCGTTCAGCTCGGCCAGGCGGCCCTGCGTCCACGCCAGGTGATCCTCCTCCTCGCGCGCGGCGCTGGCGAACCGCGTGCGGATGCCCGGGTCGCGCGCCACCAGCGCCTGCGCCGAATACAACGCCTGCGCGCAAACCTCGCCCGTATGATTGACGCGCATCAGCCCGGCCGCATGCCTTGCGTCTTCGGGCGAAAGCTCGGAGGAAGGCAATTCGGCGCCGGGAACGGGGCGGGAGGACGTTGCCGTCCCCGCCAGCGTGCGCAGGGCGCGGTCGAATCCCAGGATCAGTTGGTCCCGCGTCGAAGTGGTCATAGGAGTCAATTGTATTGCAACTGCTTTGGCTTGCGACGACGGTTGGGCACGGGCGTATTGACTACGCGCGCGCATCGTATCTGTGGGGCCCACAGGCCCACAGGCGCACGGGGTCGTAAACGCGAGCCTGCGGGGGCCGGGGACATTGCATTGGCCAGGCCCGTACCGCTGCCCGGGGGGCCGCAAACGCCGGCCTGCGGGTGCCCGGCGCGTCGGCGCTCGTCAAAACAAGACTTCGCTTGACACGCCACCCGCGACGTCCGGCGCGACCCACGGGCAGCGGTGCGAGCCTGGCCATTGCGACGCGCAGCGACGGAGCGCGACGGGAGCGCGGGGCAGGCTATCCGGTCAAGGGCGAATGTGGCGCCGTCGGCGACGTGCGTGCGGCGCGTGGCGGGTAGTCGTGTGTTGACTGCCTGCCGCGCGCCGAACCACGCACCCGACGACATGCTTGGCGGCACCTGAGCCCGGAGC
>Ga0302321_100000897_pt1 | contig 25732 bp, 23 predicted proteins | sample Fen_T0_1_FD_202505 | JGI IMG/M metagenome (GOLD analysis project Ga0302321, IMG submission 202505) | Peat permafrost microbial communities from Stordalen Mire near Abisko, Sweden - Fen_T0_1 | ecosystem: Environmental > Terrestrial > Soil > Wetlands > Permafrost | place: Sweden: Abisko...
TTGGGAAGCGGCTGTCGTCACTATCGTTATGGCAGGCCCGTCAATCGCAATTGAGTTCAGAGGGTCGGCGTAAGGCGAGAGTGTCACACTTCCGGCGGTGCTGGCATCAACCCCTATAGTGTATGTCCCGGCCCGGGACAGATAGGTTGATCCAAGATAGGGTGAGCCGGAATTGCAAATGGTGGACCCTATTACCGTATTGCTGGGATCAATCAAGTATAGGCCGCACTGAAGGGTTGGATTACTGATCCCAAAACTCACCCATTGCTCAGCCGATGAGTCAAAAAGAAGTAGACCAATCTTTCCCACTGCCAGGGAAACAGTCTGACTTCCTCCCAATATCGCGCGGGCGGTAAATCCAATGTCTGCGGCCACATGGCTTCCAAATGGTACGTAAAAATCCTGCAAACTCGTCGCCTGGCCATGCGGTGTCAATAGGGAAAAATGTCCCGAAGCCGTTGCGGCGGGAACGGTAGTTGAAATGGTCGTTGCGGTCGAACTAATGTTGGTCGCTGGGGTTACATTGAGCTGAAGGGGGTCAATGACCGGATACGCATCAAAGTTGGTGCCAGTAAGAGATACAGCTGAGCCCGCAATTCCACTTCCGGGGCTGAAGCTGGTGATCGTCGGAGTACCGGAGTTGGCTGCGACGGTGAATGTTGCAGTGCTGGTCGCTGTTCCATTTGGGGTAGTCACAGAAATCGTACCGCTGGTCGCACCGGCAGGGACCGTAACCTGAAGCTGTGTGGTAGTCGCAGAAGTGACCGTTGCCAAGGTTCCGTTGAACTTTACAGTGTCTTGGCTCGGAGTAGCGCTGAAGCCCGTGCCTTGCACGGTGACGGGGGATCCTACTGGCCCACTCTTTGGAGCAAACTGCATTATGGAAACTTGCCCTGGATTGACACGCGTAATGGACAATATGTTTCCAACCGCATCGTAGTTGTACGTGGCCGCGTTCCCAAGGACGTCAATTACTCCAGCGAGCCTGCCTAGATCGTCGTATACATAGTTCACTGGCCCATTGTTGACGGTGAATGGAAAACTATTGCTGGACTGACCAGCGACAGTAACAACAACGTTACCGGTGGCAGCTCCTGCAGGGACTGCGGTGACAATTGAAGTGGTATTCCAGGTGGTGGGACTGGCTGCAACTCCGTTGAAAGTCACTGATCCGGAAGAACCGAAATTTGTCCCCTGAATCTTTACCGACATCCCGACACCGGCCGGATTGGGTGAAATCGACGTAATGGTTGGCGCGGCATGTGCTCTAGTAATGCTTGAAATGATAACCAGTAAGGCTATCGCGTTCGCGATTTTACCGACCTTCGCCATCCCAACCCCCGTAAAACTTGCGATTGCCCGAACAAGATAAGAGCGGCTAGTTTTCATTCAGTGACACGTGGGATCCCCAGAAACCGACGATGCCAATTTGGCATGAATCACGCCATCTCCCAGACAAATAGATGCGCAGGACCAGCGTTCAAAATGAGATGGAAATGGGGGCAGGCGGATGAAGCGAGTGCTTTCGCGCAGACAAATCGCTGATATAGAGATATCGCGGGTCGCCGCTCGAAAAACCACAACGAGAAAGGCAAGGTCCCGATAAATGCGCAGCACACAACCTCCCCTTTTGGTGAGTTGTTACAGCAACTTAATGACGCCGAGAACCGCGTCAGCGCGCACCAATCCTTTGCTCGGACGAGACTCGGAGCAAGATTAGCGCTTAAGTCGCAGGGGAAGCTGCAACCGAAGCCCTATTACAACACTCTGGGATTCGAGTGACACACTACACATGTTACCCAACACTGTCAAGGCTTATCTCTTGACGGTGTAGATTCTCCAAGGTTGTGGCGGCTCCTAACTGCAACGAGGCTTTATCACCTTACAGTAATGGGGAGGATGCCTCAGAAAGCGAAGATATACCTGGCGATCCTCGAAGCTGATTCACAAACCGATGCGTCACGAAGTCGGGGTGATCGGTGCCCAAAGGTTGCACATTGTTTCGATAGCTGGAAGCAAAAACAGGAGCGGAGAGGGAGGTTAGTCAAGGCCGCATTCTTTGCGCCGCGTAGCGGTCGGAGCGAAGCGCAGAGCCTTGACTAGCCTCCCGCGCTCCGTACACTCGGCAGCGAAAAAATGGGAGATAATCCCTACCCGTGGCCGCCGAGTTTCTTCCCCCTGCGCATTCTTTCTGTCCCCCTGTTGCCATATTGCACGGGACTCAGCCGCCGAGGCTCAACGCCGCGCTTCGTGGTCTTTAAGTCGGTCCGTAGCCACACGCACCTTCTGCCTCTTGACCATGTCGACGATTCCGTCGAAGACCTCTGGCGTCATCGCTTGGCCTTTTGCCAGCGGACCAAGCAGGTTCACCACCAGCAGCCGGCACGCCGTGATTTCCACCATCTCCGCACTGGGTCGAAGTCCCGTCCGGTCCTGTTCAATCTCGCGCAGCACCAGCCCGCGAATCAGCTCCGCCTGCGTCTGATTCCGCTTCGCCGCCAACACTTCTAACTCGTGCAGTTCGGTCTGGTTTAGCTTCGTCCCCACATGATGCACTCGGAATCGCGCTCGTTTGGCCGCCTCCGCCGCTAGGTTCTTCTCATCGAGCAGCGCCATTTTGCAGCCCTCCCACACCCGCGTTTACGCATGTATACACGGGTTTCCCTACGGAACCCCGACGCAGGCTATCTATCGGATACAGAGACGTTTCCCCAAGAGCACTCGCGAGTTTCCCTACAGTTCCCTCCCAGGGGTGGAGTGTCACAATTCTCCCGGTGCGAAGCACCGCGCTCTTACAGTTCGCCATACTCTCTTGCCAATGCATTCCATAAACGGGCCACTTCCGGCGCCTGCCAGGCCCGGCGAAACAGACCCTTAATCGCCTGCCAATCATCATGGCGAAACAAGAAGCGGATCCCATGATCCCGAGAGCGAAAGTCGACTCCGACCTTCTCCTCTTCGTCGAGCCACGTGGAGGCGAGGAAATAGCGGCCTTCCCAGAAGATCAGCGTGTCGCGGAGCTCAAGCCCTTCCAGTATCGTCCGAAGCTCCGCAATCCTCGGGTAATCGTAGAGCGGATATTGCACGGCAAATCGTCCGGGAAAATACAACCAGACAGAAAACTCCGTCTCCGGCCCCCGGTGGAATTCGAGACGGTATTCGCCTTCCTGAAACGATGGCAATGGACCAGAGTTTCTCAACCTGGAATCGGCCCGCCAAAACGCGCCATCCTTGAGGGGTTGTCCGTGGCGGAGATAGTGACCACGGGCGCACACGCGCCAGAGAATTGGCCAGTACGGTCGCAGCGCTTCGTTCAGCTTCTCGATGTTTAGAAATTTCTCGTTGTCCAGAACCATGTAGAGAAGTCGCGCCGTATGAACCGGTCGCGGAGTCTCGCTGTTAGCGTTCTTTAGTGTGTGAATGGTTCGGTTCACGGCCCGTCGCACATCGTCGTCTGCAATATCTTCCGAGGGCTTCGCCGCAGTTTGCCTTTCAGAGGGCAAATTGGTGAGGAGATAAGGGGCCATCGGACTCCGCTTTCTCTGTTTGGATACAAGTCCATAAACGGCGAGGAAAGCCTCAAGAATTCCGGCGAGAGATTCAAAGGAAATGTCGGTCTGGCCGGTATTGGCGAACAGCTCCGCACCCTGCTGACAGTAGTAGGCAACCAGGGTCCATTCGGCTTGCGAAAGTGGCAGCTTTGCGTCGACCTTACCGCGAATCTTGACCAGGGAATCGGTTGGCTCTGAGAGTAGATTTACGAACTCCAATCGCTCCTCTTTGGAAGACTCGAGAAGCTGCTTTGCCGCCTCCGATGTTGAGACCGGTTCGCCACTCTTGGCGGCCATGATTTCCTTCAAAGTTTCGAGCCTTGTACGCAGTTCGTCGGAGATGCGAATGGAGATCACCGGCTGCTGCAGGATTGCTGCCTTCTCCGTCATGGGATCCTTGGCCATCAAGCCTGCCTCCAAAAATAGTGTAACGTTACATCTTGACTATATGTGTACACCTGCGCTACCGTCAAGGACAATGTCGTCGCCTCCGTGCAAATGTACCCGCTCGCACGCGCGGTAGGGGAGTTCGAGGAGTAGGACCATGTTCCAGCCCATAGCAGTTCCACGCAGAAACACTCCGGAAGTAGCGAGTCCCGAAACGAAGCGTTCCCCCTCACAAGCTGTCGTCACATCGGAACAGCTGAGCATCCGAAGCGACTTCGGTGAATCACACTCTGATCAAACGCAATCGGCAAGTCAGATAATCAGTTCTCGCAACAATGGGACTCTGGAATGGCTCACTGCCGCCGAAGCGGCTCGATACCTGAAAGTGAAGAGCCGCACATTGTTGTTCTGGGTGCGCGTTGGCAAGATCAAAGGCTACCCGCTTTCCGGCACTCAGCGCCGCACTTGGCGGTTCCTTAAGGTTGACCTTGACGATACAATCGTCCGGAACAGCCAGTGCGCTGCAAAGGAGAGATCCGATGCAGCGTAGTCAGTATCGACACGGGTCGGTCGTTCTCGACCCACGAACGAAAACTTGGTTTTTCAGGTATCGATTGGAGGGCCGTCAAAAGTCTGTACGTCTCGGAAGGTTTGCAACGAAGAGCGCAGCGTTGCAGGCTGCGGAGCCAGTGCGGACACGAATCAACAACACTCGGGAGGAGGAGAAGCCGCTTGTAGCTGCTTTATGGGAGATGTACCAGAAAGAGAAAATGCCACGCAAGGAGGCAACGTCCTTGGCGTACAGCTCCTGGATGCGAAATCACATTCTTCCGCGATGGGGAAAAACGCCAATCACGGGACTTCAGCCTCGCACCGTTGAGCTGTGGCTAAAAGGTCTGACGCTTGCGCCCAAGAGCAGAGTCCACATCCGATGCTTATTGTCACAGTTGTACGACTATGCGCAGTGGGCAGGAATCGTGCCGCCTACCGAACGTAATCCGATTTCGCTAGTAAGAATCGAGCACGCCACGCGGCGACGCAAGCCTCGCAGCCTGACGGTGGAAGAATTCCAGAGAATTCTCGATCATTTGAAAGAACCTCTTCGCTCAATGTCAATTCTCGCGGTAAGTCTTGGACTTCGCGCAAGTGAGGTTTTGGGTTTGCAATGGAAACACGTGGATTGGCTGAATCACAAGCTGGCCATCGAGCAGCGTATTTACAGGCAGCAGGTTGACAGTACAAAAACGACGGGCTCCTCCGCAGAATTGCACGTGGACGCATCGGTCCTTCAGTTGTTGAAGGACTGGCGTCAGATCAGCCAGTTTCGAGGCGAAGAAGATTGGATGTTTGCCAGTCCTATTAAGCTGGGCCGACTACCAATAAGCTATCCATGGTTCTGGCGGAGCTTCAACGACGCGGCGATCAAAGCCGGAGTGGGTCCACTTGGGACTCATACGCTTCGGCATACATATCGCTCATGGATAGATTCTGTAGGAACTGCAGTGGCGGTGCAGCAGAAGCTCATGCGTCATTCCGACATCAGAACCACCATGAACGTATACGGTGATGTCGTTGATGATCGAACGAAGGAGGCGCATGGCAAAGTTGTAGCTTTGGTCTTCGGAAATCGTGGCCCACAAAAGCAGGTTGCCGAAGAGCAGGATTCAAAGAGTGTTGTGTAGATGTTGTGTGGCCCACCCTAAGCTATTGAAAATATGGCGGAGAGAGTGGGATTCGAACCCACGTTACCCTTTCGAGTAAACACGCTTTCCAAGCGTGCGCCTTCAGCCACTCGGCCATCTCTCCCGCACCGCACGAAGCGGCTCTTTTGATTCTAGCAGTCGAAAACGCCTTCCAGTTCAACCGCCGCTGTCGCGCTCTAACTCTGAGAACTGAGAACCGGGAACTGAGAACTAGTCCTCCAGTTGCTGCGCCAGATAATTCTCGTACGTCATTTCCTTGATGGCGTGCAACTGCCCTTCCAGGAAGTCGATGTGGTGCTCTTCGTCCACCAGGATCTTCTCCATCAGTTCGCGTGACCCGTTATCGCCGGCGGCGACGCAGGTCTTGATTCCGTCGTTCAGCCGCTTGACTGCCGTGTACTCCAACTCCAGGTCGTTTTGCAGCTGCTGCTTCAGGGTTTGCCCGATGTTGATCTTGAAGTAGTCGGTCATGTTGGGGGCTCCATCCAGCAGCAGGATGCGCTCCATGCACTTCTCCGCATGCTGCATCTCTTCGATGGATTCCTTGCGCATGAGTTTCGCCATCTTGATGTAGCCCCAGTTCTCGCACATTTCAGAGTGCAGGAAATACTGGTTGATGGCGGTCAGCTCCGCTTTCAACACTTCGTTCAAAAGCGCAATAACTTTCGCGTCGCCTTTCACGGTTTACCTCTCGAGGATGAAGAATCAACGCATCAAAACGTTCCGAGGCCGGGCACATGGCTAGCCTCTGGGATGCAGTTGCGAGTTGATTGTACTAGAAGAAGGAAATCAGGAATTGCTTCCCGCCGTCGCGGCGGCAGCGTTGGCATTCTCCGCGGGCGCGTCCGGAGCAGCAGCCCCGTTCGCCGGCTGGGCCGGTTTGGGTTTGGCCTCAACGTCGGTGACGCGGTGATTCAGGCAGTACAGCGCCAGTTCCAACCGGTCCGCGACCCCCAGTTTGTCATAAACCTTGCGCAGGTAATTCTTGACGACCTGTTCCGTGGTGCCCACGCGCAGCGCAATTTCCTTGTTCTTCATGCCCTGGGTCACGCAGGAAACAATCAGCGACTCTTTTGGCGTGAGTTGCACCTTGGGCCGCGATCCCACCGGACGTAGTCCCTGGGTACGATATGCCTCCAGCACCCACGCCACCCCCCGCAGATCCAGCCAGGGCTCGCCCTGCGCCACTTTGCGCAGGCATTCCACCAGCATCTCCGGTTCGATTTCCCGGGAAACGATGGCGTGCGCGCCGCGCCGGAACAGTTCCAGGGTCATTTCCTGGTCCGGTTCCTGCAGCACCACCACCAGGCGGCATTTCGCGTTCTGGCGGAGCAGATCGGCAACCGTATCGCTGGGATTCGGAGTGAGTGCAGCTTCGAGAATCAGAATGTCCGCGGAGAATTTCTGAATCGCTGAAATCGTTTGCGGCAGTGTTTCCGCCTGGCCAACCACACGGAGATCGTCTTCGAGCGCAAAAATCTTGCGCAGCCCCGCCCGGAAAATGGCCTGCGTATCGGCCACGATCACCCGGATCGTGCCCTTGCCATCCTCGATGTGCGCGCCTTCGAAATTTTCTTCGACGCTGATTGGAGTGCTACCCATCCGCCCTCTTCGCGCCTCTTACCTGCGCTCGAACCGGTACTCGTCAATGACCACGCCTACACCGCGCCGGCCACCGTCCGCAAAACTGCGGACCACTCGCCCGCGACAGTCCACCTGCACATCGGCTTCGGCGCCCACTACATCAGCGGGCAGCGAGATCGTGAAATCAACGGCCGACCCCACCGGTACATCCACGTCCATTCGGAACAGCACTCCGTTGGCCGAGATGTTTTCCGTCTCCACCGTTTTCCCATTGGCTCCCGTCTTCATGGAAACCGGCAGCTTGATGGGAAAGCGCGGAGCGCCTTGCACATCGGTGTATCCCTTGCGGGCCTTGCTCGTCTCGGCAACGTGTTCTTTGGCTGCTTCAGTCACGGTTCCGACAACCTTCCTTCCGGCTCGTGCTCGACTCCGCCGGACCGATCGGTGTGCCCATTTCAGGCCGAGATTACACCCCGGCCCCAGCAACGCAAAGTTACGGAAGTCATGGAACAAAGGCGGCGAAGTGCCAGAGGGACAGGGACTTAGGGGCGGCCAAAGGTGCGGTGTGCACGGTCACAGCGCACTTGGCAATTGGCAATTGGCGTGAGCGCTTTGTTGCAGGAGGTGGACGCAGGTCGATCTGTTGCCAAGTGCTAGGTGCCAAATGCCAAGTGCTAAAACTTCGTGGCTTCCGTGAAGTTAAACTCCTTCACCTTCATCGCCGGCACCACCATATCGAACGACTCCTCCCCGCTGGCGCGAAGCGGTACGCTCATCGCCTCAACATTCGACAGCATGGAAATCAGACTCTCATTGAAGCGGAAGTTACGAAGCCCGCACTGCACCTTTCCGTTCTCTACCAGAAACGTCCCATCCCGCGTCATCCCGGTAAGAATCTTTTCGTAAGGGTCCACTTCCCGGATGTACCACAGCCGCGTCACCAGAATTCCCCGCTCGGTTGACTCAATCATCTGTTCAACCGTTTGCGGATTTTCTGGCGCTCCGAAAACGATGTTCATCGGCATCTCGCCCATCTCGTTCGGCAAAGGGAAGCCGTGACCGGTCGCCTCGATCGGGCCAACCTTGCCCGCGTACTCCGACGTTTTCATCTTCGCAGCCGTCCCCCGTGCATAGACGACGCGCTTCACCACACCGTTTTCGACCAGCGGCATGCGCCGTCGCTGCATGCCTTCGCCATCAAACGGCGAGCCCGCCTGCAACGGATGCGTCCCATCGTCCCAGATGTTGATATTTTCTCCGAACAGCTTCTTCCCGATCCGGTCGTTGAGGAACGATCGCTGGTCAAGAATCGCCATGCCGCCAAAATCCCAGAACATGAACCCGGTGATGTCGAGCACCGCGGCCGGCTCCAGGATCACCGTGTACTTCCCCGGCGCAATCTCCCGCGGATGCGCCGAGTCAACCGCCTTCCGAGCCGCCGTCTCGGCCAGCAGCACGGCATCCAGGTTGCGCACGTCGGGAGAATTCAATTTCTGCCAGCCGGAAGAGTCCTCCCCCAACATGGTGATCGAGACCTCCGCCAGCGTTTGCGCGTGCCAGTCTGCCAGCCCGCGCGAGTTGAAGATCCCTTCCGCCGATTCCGCGGAAGAGTAAATCCCCGCCGTGGTCAACTTGTGCCGGTCCGCGACGGCGACAATCTTCCCCACCACCTCCGCCCGTTCGCCGGGCGCAATCGCGGCAGTCTGCTCAAAGAATCGTGTGGGGCGGGCACTCTTGCCCGCCGCCGTTGCTTCTTCCGCCGTCGGCATCGGCAACAAGTCCGGGTCCGGCGCCTGCACTTTCGCCAGATTCTCCGAGGCTGCAACCGCCCGCTTCAAACTCTCGTCGTCGAACTTGTTAGCTGAAGACCGCGCCGTCTTCCCGCCAAGATTTGTCCGGATCGATGCGATCGAATTCTCTTCCTCCACATTCTGATGAATGGTGTTGTTGGCGAAACGAGTAAGAGCAAAGCGCGAGCCCGTAAACGAAACCTCGACCTCGTCCGCGGCCGAAAACCGGCGAATCCGATCGAAGATCTCCGCAGCTCGTTCTTTCGTCAGCATTTGTTTCTCTCTGTGCCTCTGTGTCTCTGTGGTGAATCAACTCCCCTTGTAAGCCGTCCCGACCTTCACGCCACGGAACCGCGCCGGGCTCGCCCCGTGCCCCGTCCCCACTACCTGCTGCGGCTGCCCCTTGCCGCAGTTCGGAGTTCCCCACAGCATCCACTCGTCCCGCGAGCAGATCGCGTCCATCGAATTCCAGAACTCGGTCGTAATCCCCGAATATGACGGGTTCTTCAGCATGCGCACCCGCTTGCCGTTGCTGATCTCCCACCCGATCTCGCAGCCGAACTGGAAGTTGTAGCGCTTGTCGTCAATCGACCACGATTTGTTCGTCTCCATGTAGATGCCGTGGTCGGTGTCGGCAATCAACTGTTCGCAGGTGAGTGGCTTCTCACCCGGCAGAATGCTGATGTTCGTCATGCGGATGATCGGCAGCCGGTTCCATCCTTCCGCCCGCAAAGTCCCACCCGATCGCGTGGCGCCGATCGTGTGCGCCGTCTCCCGCGAACTTAAATAGCCCGTAAACCGCCCGTTCGTGATGATCGGCGTCGACTGCGCAGCCACGCCCTCGTCGTCATACGCAAAAGTCCCGAGGCCGGGCCCATGCTCCTGCCGGGCATCAGCGACGACATTCACAATCTCGCTGCCATAACGCAATTTGCCCAGCTTTTCCAAAGTAAGGAATGACGTGCCGGCAAAGTTCGCTTCCATGCCCAGCACGCGATCAAGCTCAATCGGATGCCCGATCGACTCGTGAATCTGCAACCCCAGTTGCGATCCATCCAGAATGATCGTCAGCTGTCCTTCCGGACACTGCTCCGCCTTGTGCAACGCGACCGCTTCTTCCGCCACGCGGCGCGCATTCTCCAGCAGTTTCAATTCTGCAATCTGTTCATATCCCCGGTTCTGCCATTGCCCGCCAAACGAATTCGGAAACGACCGCTTCTGGATCTCCGACCCGGCAAACGCGTAGGCCGTGTATCCCGCTCCCGTTGAATATTTTGTCTGATGGATATCAGCGCCCTCAGAAGAAAGGAACCACGACTCTTCGCGCTGAAAATTCATGCTCGTCTCTGCCAGCGTCACGCCTTTCACGGCGCGCATCTCCGCGTCAATCTTCAGCAGATGCTCGAGGTTGTGCTCAACCGAGGTAGTAAATGGATCAATTTTGTAAGGCGTAGTCCAATCCGCCACCGCCGCACGCTCCGCCGCCAGCCGGACATCCTCCCGCTTCACCCGCGCCGAGGCCTTGGCAATTTCGACCGCCCGGGCCGCCGTGGCCTCCACCGATTCCTTGCTCAGATCCGCGGTAGCCGCAAATCCCCACGCGCCTGACGCAAGCACGCGCACGCCCATCCCCACCGACTCCGATTCCGACGCATGCCCCACCCGCCCGTTTTTGGTGGTCAGCGAACGATTGCGCACTTGTACGCCACGCGCGTCGGCGTATGTCGCCCCGCGCTGCACCGCAGTATCCAAAGCCAAGCGAGCAGTACTCTTCATCTCGGGATCAAACGTACCACGCCTCTCGGATGGTTGGCACAGGTTGCCTGGATTTCATGAATTGTCATCCCGAGCGAAGCGAGGGATCTGCAGCTCTGGGCACAGCAAGAGAACAACAGGTCAACCCCAATGAAGAAGGGAGAGCGCTACCGCATGCCCGGAGCCGCAACCGCCAGCGGAGACCGCTTCCGAGCCGCATCCACCAGAAAGCGTCCGCCCTGCAAGTGATCTTCGCCGTCCGGCTCCGTCCACACGCTGCCGATTTCAACCTTGCTCTTGTCCGAGGCCAGCTTGGTAGGCTGCCGCCGCTGCTTGTCCACGTATGCCTTGATCACCTGGGTCGCCAGACGGGCTGCCAACCGGCCGTGCTCGCCACCCTCGAACAGCACGCACACGATGACATCCGGATTGCGCCGCGGCGTGAATCCCACGAACCATCCGTTCTGTGCGAAATCTTCATTGTTCTGATGCTTCGCGCGCATGGCCAGCGAGACAATCTGGGCCGACCCGGTCTTGCCGGCAATGTCGATTCCCGGAATGTGCGCCGAGGGAGCCGTGCCCTCCGGCAACAGCACGCGCCCCATCGCGTCCGTGATCGTGTTCCATCCCGTGGGATCAATTGGAATATTCTTCACTTCGGTATAGCGTGTGGTCTCAACGTACCCCGCCGGCAACTCCGTTGGATTAATGACGTGCGGCACCACCATCCGGCCGTCCGTCGAGACCGCCGAGATCGCGCGCATCAATTGCACCGGAGTAACCGCCACCGCTCCCTGGCCGATGCCAACCGAAATCGTTTCTCCGGCGAACCACTTCTGCTTGAAATTGCGGATCTTCCATTCTTCCGAAGGCATCACGCCGCTCACTTCGTTGGGCAGATCGATCCCAGTCTTCTGGCCCAATCCAAGGACAGTCGCGTATTTTGCGATGCGGTCGATACCCAGCTTTTCCGCCAGCGTATAAAAGAAAACATCGCAAGATTGGTAGATCGCCTTCGGAAAGTCCACTGGGCCGTGACCGCTTTTCACCCAGCATCCGAAGCGCCGGCCATAAAAGTTGGCGCCCCCGCTGCAGTGCACGTTGAGGGTCTGGGCAATCCCTTCCTGCCAGCCCGCCGTCGCCATAATGATCTTGAACGTCGAGCCGGGCGCCAGTTGCGCCTGAATCGCTTTATTCAGCAGCGGCTTGTCCGGATCATTCACCAGCTTGTTCCACTCGTCCCGCGAAATCTTCACGGCGAAGTCGTTCGGATCAAAGGTCGGCCGGCTCACCATCGCCAGAATTTCCCCGGTGTGCGGATCCATGGCGACGATGGCGCCGTTCTTCCCTTCGATGGCCTGCTCCGCCGCAATCTGTAAATCCAGATCCAGGGTGAGCTTTAATTGCTTGCCCGGCTCGGCGGGAGTCTCGTCCAGCCGCCCCACTTCCCGGCCGCGGCTGTCCACGATCGCTCGCCGCGATCCGTTCTTCCCCATCAGGAGGTTGTTGTACTGCTTCTCCACGCCGCTCACGCCCACCACGTCACCGGGGTTGTAGAGCTCAAACTGCGGCTGGTTGAGCATGTCCTCGGTGACTTCACCCACGTAGCCCACCAGGTGCGCCATGAAGCCATTGCGCGGATACAGCCGCCGGTGCGACATGATCGTTTCCAGTTCCGGCAGTTCGTTCTTGTGCGACTCGATAAACGCCAGCTCGTCCGGTGTGATGTCTTCCTTCAGAAATATCGGCTGGTACTGCGGCATGGAAGCAAACCGCCGGATGCGCAGCCGCACTTCGTCCGCGTTCAGGTGCAGCCCTCGGGCGATCATGTCCGCGTCGGCGTTCAGGTCGCGCGAGGAATCGCGCAGCAGCAGCGCGGAAAATGACGGGTAGTTATCGACGATGATCCGCCCCTCGCGATCGAAGATCTTTCCGCGCGGAGCAAGAATGGGAACGTTGCGAATGCGATTCTTCTCGGCCAGCAGCGCGTACTCGTCGCTCCGCATCACTTGCAGCCGCCACAGTCCGTAGGCCAGCACCAGGAAAATTGCCAGCACCATGTACTGCACGCCAGTAAGCCGGATGGAGGAAACTTTTTCTTCGCGGCCGAACATCGATCCTCAGTTCCTGTGAAAAACGCAGCCCCGGAATCGCAACCACCGATTGCAATAGGGTCCGCGGGATTGCCTCTATTGTAATCCGCTTCACTCTTTGCCGGAATCGTCTTCCGATAACGAAAGTTTGTCTAAAGTGTTCGTGCCGTGGCGGTTGCGCCATCGAACCACCCGGCCATGTCCGGACGTTGGTTGCTCCTTCGGTTCCGCCGGGCAACAATACTGACGATATTCACGTCATACCTATTTTCCGCCAAAGCAGCCGGGCGACTTTCCACTTGCCCGCTCCCCAACGGATCTTCCGAGGTTGACCAGGGAACCGGATGCGAATTCGCAGTTTCATCATCGCCTACGCGCTCGTGCTCGCCATCCTGCTGTTCGCCGACCGGCGTCCCGGCACGGGGCAGGAGAATCGCTTCACCAAGGTGGTCGACCTGACTGAGGCTCCAAGCACTTCAGCACGCGGTAACAAAGGGCCGGGCCTCTCCGGAACCCGCATTGTTTCCCCAGCCGCCCTCATTCCCGGTACCTGGTCCGCTGGCCAGATTCCGCCCGAGCGCCTGGTCGCGCCCCTGGTTGCCATCGACCTGCCAGCATCGTCGCGGGGGACACCTCAGATCACGCTGGATGACATCGCAGCGTGGGAATCCCATCACGGAGTAATCCCGCAAGGCGCGGTGGTCGCCCTCCGGCAGCATGGCAGCGCCGCAATGGGCCCCGGCAGGCCCCTGCCCATCACCGCCGAAGCAGCGCAATTCCTGCTGGACGCACGCTACGTTCTCGGCTTCGCCGTGGAAACGTCCCCCGACTTGACCTCGGACCGCACCCTGGCTCGCCAGTTAGCGCTCCATGGAGCTTACGTCGTCGAAGGCGCCGCGCACCTGACCACGATCCCCGAAACCGGCTCGCTCGTCATCGTCGCCCCCGCCAAGAACAAAACATCCGCCGAAGCCGCCGTCCGCCTCATGGCGATGGTGCGGTAAATCCACTTGCTCGTTGCTGGTTTCTAGTTGGCAGTACCAGACACCCGGCATTTGTCTCCTCTGAGCTGCGACATGCTCCCGACGACCTCGGTTGCTTGAAGCCCGCGGCTCGCAGCGTACCCCTGAGAACTGCGACCTGACACCTGACACCTTTTTTCTGCACCGCCTCCCACTCCTAAATCATCTACCGACCATGACTGACCCTCGCTATCCCATCGGAAAGTTTTCATACCCAGGCTCTCTGACCACGGAACAAAAGCAGCAGTGCCTGACCGACATCCAGCAGACTCCCGCACGCCTGCGCGCGGCGGTCGCAGGCCTTTCTGATCAGCAACTCGACACTCCCTACCGCGACGGCGGATGGACCGTCCGCCAGCTCGCCCACCACGTCCCCGACAGCCACATGAACGCCTACATCCGCTTCAAGCTTGCGCTGACCGAAGACGACCCCACCATCAAGCCCTATTTGGAAGACCGCTGGGCCGAACTCCCCGAGTCGCGGAAAGCACCCATCGAAGTCTCACTCGCGCTGCTCGACTCTCTCCATCAACGTTGGGTCATGGTGCTGCGGAATTTGACCGACGCCGACTGGAAGCGCACGTTCCGCAATCCGGAAATGGGGCCGATGTCTTTGGAGAAAACCCTCGCCCTCTACTCCTGGCATGGATGCCACCATGTAGCGCATGTCACGAGCTTGCGGGGAAAAATGGGATGGTAGAAAGGCAGGTGGCAGGTGTCAGGTGTCAGGCGCTGCGGTTCGTTGACGAGGCGCCGCATCCAGAATTTAAGTATACTTTTAAGCTATTGTCTGTCGAGGGCCACGCGTGAACTCCCGAACTCGCGAAGCCGATCTGAAGACCTCGTAAAATACCTCACAATTGCGCCACAATGCCCGCAGTGGCGATCTCACAGGCCTAGAAGGCTCCCAAACTGCCTCGCATATGGGCGATCAAACCTGCGCCCGCTGGCAAGGAAATACAATATCTCATAGATATAGGTAGCCCTGACACCGGAGACCCGACACCTGATATCCGGTTCTTAGGACATCCCCAACTCCCACACCAGATAGCTCATCGCCTCGCGCATCACCGCCACAAATCGCTGCCACGCCGATCGCGGCTTTGACTCGGGTCGCGGCGCTACCTCTGCGTTCACTCCCTCATGCTCCAGCAGGGCGCGAATACGGAACAGGTGATACGCATCGCTTACCGCAATGCACGACTTCATTCCATTGGCGCGCATAATGTTCGCCACGCGCGCTGCCGACTGCGCGGTATCCGCACCCTGCGTCTCGGCAATCAGGTTCCGCTCTGGAATGCCCCGCCGCAGAAGGTAGTCGCGCCCCACCCCGCCCTCGCTGAAGTCCGGATCCTGGGCCGCTCCTCCAGTTGTGATCACCACCGGAGCCATGCTCTTCTGGAACAACTCAAAGCCATGATCCAGCCGGGCCCGGAAGACCGGCGAAGGACGCCCCGCATATTCCGCCGCGCCGAAAACGACGATCGCATCCGCGTGCTGCGCCGGCATCTCGACCGATGCGCGCGCGATCCGCAATCCCGTAATGCCGAGAAACAGCAACAACGCGCCCGCCGCCACCAGCAGAAACAACAGCCAGGGCCTCAGTCGCGATTTCTTTTCGTTGGATTGGACGGGATCTTCCGCCATTGCTTCAGGACAGTGCTTCCAATACTTCTTTGGCGGGAACGGCGCCTTCGCGCAGCACGCGCCACGAGCCATCTCCGTCAAAGTGAACGATGGTCGACAACTCCGACCGGGGAGAAGCCCCGCCGTCCACAATGATCGAGATGCGGTCCTGCAGCTGGTCGCGCACCTGCTCGGCCGTGGTACATTCCGCAGCCCCGCTCAGGTTGGCCGAGGTAGCGGTAATTGGAATCCCCGCCGCCTTCACCACTGCCAGCGGAATTTCAGCAGCCGGCACGCGTAGCGCCACGTTCCCGGTATTCGCCGTCACTTTCAGCGGCAGGTGCGACGCGGCCGGGACGATGATGGTCAACGGCCCCGGCCAGAAGCGCCGCGCCAGGATGTAGAAATCTTCTGGCAACGGACGCGCGAATTCCTGCGCCTGGTCCATGTGTTCGATGAGCAGCGAAAGCGGTTTGTGCCGCGCCCGCATTTTGATCTCATACACCCGCTCCACCGCCCTCAGGTTAAAGGGATCGGCAGCCAGCCCGTAGAATGTATCCGTCGGCATACCCAGTACATGCCCGGCCTGAATCTGTTCGGCGGCGTACTTGACGAGCGACGGCTCCGGCTTATCGGCGTGAATTTTTAGGATTTCCGCGCGCACTCGGTAACCTTCCTGATTGTCGGCGTGAACAGTGAAATGTAACATACCACGGGCTATCCGCTGAAGCGGAACGAAGACTCATATTATCCTGACCTTGGGCAGAAAGCATGAAGCAGGACGCGAAATCTCGCGGCAGCAAGCAAGTTGACCCCAAACTGCGCCGCGTGAGCGGCCAGCACAACCCGCGCCTCAAAGAGTTGCGTCAGGCGTTCCGCCGCGGCGAACTCACTGCCGAGGGTGAATGCGCCATTGAAGGCGTCAAATTGGTCGAAGAGGCCCTGCGCAGCGGGCAGCGCCTGGGCGGAATATTCTTTCGCGAGTCCGCCCACGCGCTCGCCGAGAAACTCCTGCCCCAGATCACCGCCCGCGTCGAAACCCTGCTTCTCCCCGATTCCCTGTTTGATTCGATCGTGCCGAGCGATACTCCGCAAGGCGTAGCCGCCCTGGTCAAGCTTCGTCCCGTCTTTGCCGACCAGTTGCTCGAACGCGCGCAGACTGGCCCGATTGTGGTCGCGGCCGGCATCCAGGATCCTGGCAATCTCGGCACCATCCTGCGCTCCGCCGAAGCCTTCGGCGCCGCCGGTGTCTTCGTCGCCGAAGGCACCGTCAGCCCATATAACCCGAAAGCCCTGCGCGGTTCCGCAGGCTCGATTTTCCGCCTGCCTGTCGTGCAGATCTCGTCCGCCGAACTCGTCCTGCTCCTGCGTCAACGTGCCATTCGCCTCGTCGCCACCTCCTCGCACAAGGGCACACCGCTTCCTGAAGCCAACTGGACTTTGCCCCTCGCCATTTTCATTGGCAACGAGGGCGCCGGCCTGCCACGCGATCTCTTGCAGCAAATGGACGAAACGCTCGTGATCCCGCAAGCCGCCGAAGTCGAGTCACTGAACGCGGGCGTGGCGGCGAGTATCGTGTTGTATGAAGCGGCAAGGCAGAGAAGGTTAAGCTCTGGCAGAGGAGTATGAAACAGAAGATTCTTTCAGCGGTTATCTATGCAACTACAGCACTCGCGCTTGCGCAGTTTCTTGATGACCTTTACGCTGGCGAGCCAGTTACTGACCACCTTGGGCTGATATATCTAGCAATCGCTGGGACGATCCTCTTTGCAGCCGCATGCATATTGTCTCTATTCACCTTGCGCGTTGGAGTCGTCTGTGGGCTAGGCGGCGGCATCCTATCGTGGCCCGGATTTGCCATTGCGATACCTAGAATTCCCTGGGGCAGCGTCGTCTCAATCTTTCCTTATTCCAACTGGCGGTACGTATTGACCGCCATTCTTGCGTTGGTTGTTTCGAGTGCCTACACGGTGAACCGACTGCGAGTGTTGCTTCGCGGTCGTAACGACTTGGAGGGGCGCAACATGGGTCTCAAGCTCGCCGGCACTTTATTCTACGCCGCGGGCATATTTGTCCTGACACATTGGCGTAGCATTTGGGAATGGTTGTTTAGGCTTCGCTACGGCAATTGATTTGAAGTACCTCAAGTTCGAGCTGCAGTGAGTTAAGTACTCCTGTGAGTCTCTTCCAACCCATCCCGAGCCCCGACAACGCAAGCGCCGGCGCGCGTCCGCTTGCCGACCGCATGCGTCCCCGCACGCTCGATGAATTCGTAGGTCAGGAGCACCTGGTCGGCCCGGGCAAACCGCTGCGCGTCCAGATCGAGCGCGACGATCCGACTTCGATGATCTTCTGGGGCCCGCCCGGCACGGGCAAGACCACGCTCGCCAAGATCATCGCCGGGATCACCAAGGCCGAGTTCATCGAGTTTTCCGCCGTGCTTTCCGGCATCAAGGAAATCAAGCAGGTCATGGCCGACGCCGACCGCGCCCGCCAGTACGGTACCCGCACCATCGTCTTCGTGGACGAAATCCACCGCTTCAACAAGGCCCAGCAAGATGCCTTCCTGCCCTACGTGGAAAAAGGCAGCATCCGCCTGATCGGAGCCACCACCGAGAATCCGTCGTTCGAAATTATCGCTGCCCTGCTCTCGCGTGCCCGCGTCTATGTACTCAACCAGCTCACCGAACACCAGATCGTCACGCTGCTGAAACGCGCCCTCGTCGACTCCGAACGCGGCCTGGGTCAACTCCATCTCCAGACCTCCGATGATGTACTAAATAAGATAGCCTCGTACTCAAGCGGCGATGCCCGCAGCGCCTACAACGCGCTCGAAGTAGCGGCATCACTCGCCCAATCCGCAGACCCGCGACCAGCCGCGACTCCCCCCGCCGCCAGCACAATCACCGACGAGATCGTCCACGAAGCCTTGCAGAAGCGCGTCCTGCGCTACGACAAATCCGGCGAAGAGCATTACAACCTGATCTCCGCCTTGCACAAATCCGTGCGCAACAGCGATCCGGACGCAGCACTCTACTGGCTCGGCCGCATGATCGAGGCCGGAGAAGATCCGCTCTATGTCGCGCGCCGCGTGGTCCGCATGGCCGTCGAAGACATCGGGCTCGCCGAACCCAACGCCCTGGCTCTCTGCATGGCCGCCCGCGACGCCGTGGACTTCATCGGTATGCCCGAAGGCAATCTCGCGCTGGCCCAGGCCGTCGTCTATCTCTCCGTGGCGCCGAAATCGAATGCGCTCTATACCGCCTACGGCGCCGTCCAGCAGGATGTCGAGCAAACCGCCGCTGATCCCGTCCCGCTCCACATGCGGAATGCCCCCACGTCCCTGATGAAGGGCCTTGGCTACGGCCAGGGATACCAATACGCTCACGACGTCGAAAACAAAGTCGCAGACATGGAGTGCCTGCCCGACAGCCTCCGTGATCGCACCTACTACCGGCCCACGAATGAAGGAGTTGAAAAACGAATTCGCGAGCGGATGGAGGAGATCAAGCGGCTCAAGCAATCGGCTGCCCGCCGAACAGAAAGAGAATCTAAAGTCCCGCCCTCAGAATCCGATAAATAATTGATGCCGGACCCCGAAGGGTCCGGGAGGGCTTGCCATGGCGACGTTTCCGCGTGCGACTTTCGATCTCCCCGGTCCGCCATCACTCGATCCCCACAATCGCGAGATAGCCGAACTGGTGCGCCTGCAAAAATTTGCCCAGCGGATCAGTTCCAGCCTCGACCTTGACGAAATCGTCGAGCGCATCGTGAGCGAGGTTGCCGCCACGCTGGGTTGCGTGGAGATCAACGTCTTCCTTCACGATCGTGAGCGATCAGAACTGGAACTGGCGGGCGTTCGCGGTTGCACAGTGCATGGCAAAGGCCACCGCCTCCGAGTTGGAACCGACGGCTTGGTGGGATACGTGGCGGTCACCCGGCAGATGCGTTACGCGCCGGACGTAACCCTCGATCCGTACTACATGCCGTGCGAGCCGGACGTTCGCTCCGAAGTCGCGATCCCGCTCCAACTGGAAGGTGAACTGGTCGGGGTATTCACCGCTTCTCACTGCAAGGTTGACGCCTTCTCGTCCGAGCAACTGCGTCTGTTGCAGGGTCTGTGTGCGCACGTGGCGGCCGCAGTACACAACGCGCGGCGCTTTCGCGACGAGCGCGATCAGCGCGAGCGCATGAGTCGCGATGCGGAGGAAGCTCGCTCCATTCAGCAGGCTCTTTTGCCCCGCAGTTCGCCGCTCATTCCTGGTTTTTGTGTGACTGGGCTTTCCATTCCCGCCGGGTCGGTCGGCGGCGACTGGTTCGACTTCATCCCGCTATCCGACGGCCGCTGGGGCCTGGTTCTCGCCGACGTCTCCGGCAAAGGAATGGCCGCCGCGCTTCTCATGTCGGCCACTCGCGGCATGCTGCGTTCGCTCGCACAAACCGGATCCGGTCCAGCCGAAGTATTGTCACGCCTCAACGAGATGCTGGTCGCAGACATCCCAAGCGGCCGCTTCGTGACCATGGTCTACGCAGAACTGGACCCATCCCGGCGCATCCTCCGGTTGGCCAACGCCGGCCATCTTCCGCCCCTGCTTCTCGAACCCTCCGGCCATCGCTGGATCGCAACCGAGCACGGCCTTCCGCTCGGCATCGCCACCAGCAAGTTCTCCGAGACGGAAATCGTCCTCGGTAAACACGCGCGGCTGGCCATCTATTCCGACGGCATCACCGAGGCCGCCCTCGATTCCAGCGAAGAATACGGCCCGAAGCGTCTCCTCGCTCATCTCCGCTTGCCGGGTGCCTCGCTGAAGACTCTGCTGTCGGACGTGCGCGCCTTCGCGGGTGGAACGGGTCTGCGCGACGACGCCACCGTGATCCTGGTCGGCCCCCGGCCGGGAGCCTAAGAAGCTCCGAAGTATCTCATCCCGACCCACGCTCTAACCGAATCGCGCCCGGTGCTCCTTCAAAATGCACCGGTCCATCACCACGAACAGCCCGGCCTGACGGGCCTTCTGCGCCGCTCGCTGGTTGATCACATCTTCCTGCAGCCAGATCGCAGTAATTTTCAACTGGATCGCCTGCTCCACGATCTCATCCACATGCTCGGACCGCCGGAACACGTCCACCAGATCAATCTTCTCCGGCACCTCGAGCAGCGACGGATACGCAGTCTCCCCCAGCGCCTCCGCAATCCTCGGATTCACCGGGACAATCCGGTAGCCCTGCGATTGCATATAGGCCGAAACGCCATGGCTCGGCCGCATGGGGCGGTCCGAAAGCCCCACCACCGCAATCGTCTTCACCCGCGACAGCAATTCGTAAATAGGATCAGCCTGCTGCAATGAGTGTGCCTCTACTGGATACTGACTACTGGGTACCGGGTACTGTCTTACCCCTTCTTCTCCGACTTCTGCTTGAACATGCGCAGCGCCAGCTTCCGGATCGTATCGGACACTTCTTTGTTGCCGGACAGATTCTTCAAATCATGGATGAGCAGGTTCTTCATCAGCCCGAGCGAGAGATCGAGCGGCGTGCGCGGGTTATACACCAGGTTGCGGGTGATGGCATAGTTCTTGGCATACTTCCGCCGCAGCGGGATCGCCCGCAGCACTGCCTCCAGCACGTTCTTCTGCTGCGCGAAGTTTTCAACCTCGCCATCCGAAACTTTCGGCGAATCGAGCACCGCCAGCGCCACCAGCTTGGTGCCGTCGCGGATCAGCAGGGAGCGCTCCTCCTTGTTCCCCCGCATGGCCAGCGCGATTCGTCCCTTGATGTCGAGCTTCGCGATCTTCTGCAGCGTGCTGTCGCGCCGGTCTTCCTTCACTACCGGCTTTTTCTTGGCAGCCGCGGCGGGCGTCACCCTCCCCGTCTCGCTCTTCACCGCCGGGGCAGCGTCGGCCGCCGGCGCCTCATCGTCCAGTTCGGTTTTCGCCTCCGCCTCGGTCCCGGCCCCTTCCTGCCCCATCCGGACCGGCTGAAACGGTTTGTCAGCTTCGGCCGCCAGTTCCTCCTCGTTCTCCTTGAGATAGTGCTGGATGGCGTCCGTCAGAAGCCGTTCGTCCGCCACCTCCGGATCGGCTGCCACCGGCTCCGATTCCTCGGCGTGCTGGTTGTCTCCCTCCGGCTCTGCCTCTGCCGTGGCCAGGGGCGGCACTGGCGGCGGGGAATCTCCCAGCGGCGTCAGCCGCCTTTCGACCTCCGCAATTTCTTTCGGACGAAGATTCGCATTCAATCGCAGCGACTGCAGAAGTGCCGGAGAGCTTTTCACCCGCTGGCTCGCGAGCAGGGCCTCCACCGTCTCCCGCGAACCCGACACCGCCAGTTCCATCAGGGGCTCAGTTCGGACCGATGGATTCTCCAGCAGCGTGGGGAGAAGTGCTGGGCGCAGGTTTTTTGGCGAAATGAAGTAGTCCAGAACCTCCTTGTTCGTCCTCGGGTCCGCCGCCACTGCCCGCGACGATTTCTCGTCCCACCCCGCCAGTGTCATGCGCGCTTGCTCGCCGAAGACCCGGTTGTGGAGCGCCAGGTAGACCATGATCTCGATCATCTCCTCCGGCGGCACCCGGAGTGCTCCCCGCACCGCGGAGTTCATCATGTACGACGGAAGCTGCGAATTGCGGACCAGATCGATCATCCGGGCCATGATTTACCTCCCCACGCGGCGCGCGCGTTTGTTCCCGGCGGCACGCTGCGGCTTTACTCCGGTGGCTCGTTCCAGTTCCTGTACTGCAATCTCAAGCTCGCGCGTAATGCGATTGGGCGCCTTGCGGCGAAACTCATCGCTCAAAGCGCGATAGTACCAAAGCGTGCCGTCACGTTTCCCGCTGAACCGCCTCCAGATGGATTCCCCCTGCTGCCGGTAATCGGCAAGGATCGTCCGCACGTTATGGAGCTTGTCGGCCGCCGAAACCAGCCGGGTTTCGCGATCGGCATGTTTCACATGGCGTAGATAGTCTCTCTTCCGCTCCACCCACTCCAGTTTCGGTTCGACGAACGAATCCGTACAGCCCTCCACGACCTTGGCCACCCGCGGCCCGAACATCCGCCGGATCTCGCGCAGCCGCGGCATGCCTCCGCAGTCCTCGACCACGTCATGCAGCAGGGCCGCGATCGCGATGTCTTCATCGCCGCCGCCCTCCAGCGCCAGTGACGCCACCCCCATCAGGTGCGACAGATAAGGCACAGCGGTCTGCTTCCGGGTTTGCCCCGCATGCTTTTCCGCGGCATAGCGAAACGCCCGCTGCAACCGGGGTCCCAGCCGCGGAACGTTTTTCCCGGCTCTCTTCACGATTGTTTCTCGCCCCGGCGCATCCGCAAGTACGCCAGCATGAACGGCGTCAAGTCACCGTCAATCACCCTGTCCACGTCGCCCATTTCCGCTTTCGTACGGTGATCTTTGATCAGCCGGTAGGGCTGCAACACATACGACCGGATCTGCGACCCAAAATCAATGTCGAGCTTGGAATCTTCGATCTTCTTGGTCACTTCCCGCTTCTTCTCCAACTCGAACTCGTAAAGCTTGGAGCGCAGCATGCTCATCGCCTTTTCCTTGTTCTTGTGCTGGGAGCGCTCATTCTGGCAATTGGCCACGAGTCCGGTGGGAAGATGCGTAATCCGCACCGCAGAGTCGGTCGTGTTCACGTGCTGCCCGCCCTTGCCGCTCGACCGGTAGGTATCGATCCGCAGCTCTTCCGGCTTGATGATGACCTCGATGCTGTCATCAATTTCCGGCGAGACGTAAACGCTGGCAAACGACGTATGACGCCGCTTGGCCTGATCAAACGGCGAGATCCGCACCAGCCGGTGCACTCCGATCTCGCTGGTCAAAAGACCGAAGGCGTTCTCTCCAATCACGGAGAACGTCGCCGACTTGATCCCTGCCTCTTCTCCCGGCTGGTAGTCGTACATTTCGGTTTTGAATCCCCGCCGCTCCGCCCACCGCAGATACATTCGCAGCAGCATCTCCGCCCAGTCCTGCGACTCGGTTCCGCCCGCCCCGGGATGGATGGTCACGATGGCATTGAGCCCGTCGTTGTCTCCGGAAAGCAGTGTCTCGGTCTCGACCCGGTCCACCAGCTCGCGCAGGGTGTCCAATTCGCGCTGAAGCTCCGCGGTAACGTTCTCGCCCTCACCAGCGAGGTCGAAATACGCGCCAATGTCCTCGGTACGGCGTCCCAGGTCGCTTTCCAGCGACACCAGTCCTTCCAGGCGCTTGCGCTCGCGCATGACTTGCTGGGATCTTCCGGGGTTGGACCAGAGATTGGGGTCGGCCGCTTGCTTTTCGATCTCGGCTAACTGCTGGCGCAGCTTGCCCGCGTCAAAGATACTCCCGCAGGTCATGAACCTTGATCTTGAGATTTGTGTATTGCTGTGTGAGTTCGTCAAGCATAAGTAGTCGGTATCCGGTAGCCGGTGGCCGGTAGTCAGAATTGGCGCTGACTACTGACACCGGCTACGGACTACTGGTTCTCCATCGCGCCATCAGCGCGCCCACGGAAATTATCGCACACAGATATGCGAACCAATCGCCGTGCCGCGTGTAGAACGTGGTACTCGACAAAAGCGCGTACGGCGCCGCCACCACCGTGCGGACCTTGCGGCCGGTGGTCGCCACAATCCTTCCGTAGGGGTCCACCGACGCGGTCACGCCGGTATTGGTCCCCACCAGCACCCAGCGCCCGTTTTCAACCGCGCGCATCTGGGTTTGCTGCATGTGCTGCTTCCATGCGCCGCTGTCGCCGTACCAGCCATCATTTGAGATGTTCACCAGCACGCCGGCGCCGCGCCGCGCGAATTCCCTCACCTCGTCGGGGAACACCGACTCATAGCAGATGAGAATCCCCAACGGCTGTCCGCCGGCATCCAGCGGTTCCCGTGACTGGCCTCGCGCGAAGTTCCCCACCTGCTGCGTCATCATGTCCATGAAGGGCAACATGCTCTTGAACGGCACATATTCTCCGAACGGCACCAGGTGGATCTTGTCGTACCGCCCCGCCAGTTCGCCCGAGGGATTGATCAACGCCGCGGAATTGAATACATCGCTGGTGTGCTGGGGTGATTCCGAAGCGCTCCGCACTCCCACGCTGCCCGCCAGGAACCACGTCTGGCTCCGCTGGGCTACGGTCGTAATCACCTCGCGGAAATTGGAGTCGTTCAGGAAAAATGGCGCCGGCGACTCCGGCCAGACCATCAGGTCGAACCGCCGCCCATCCTTCTCTCCCGGCGGATGCAGGGTGATCCAGGTCAAATCCCGCAGCGTGCCCTGAAAGTAATCGGTGGTCCAGTTCTCCTGGACCGGTATATTCGGCTGCACCAGCAGCGCCGTATGATCGGCCGGTTGCGCCGGCGGCGAAAACCATTGGCCTGCCTGCAATAGGGCCGCAGCCCCCAGTGCCGACACCAGCAGCCATTTCCTCCGCTCCTTCGGCACCAGGAACGCCGCGGCAAACACGGAGTTCACCAGCATGATTTCAAACGAGAGTCCGTACACGCCGGTGAGCGTCGCGATGCGAGTCAGCATCGGATTGCCGGTTTGCGCGTAGCCCAGCAGTTCCCATGGGACCGCCGAGATCCGGGTTCGCGCCAGTTCCATCGCCACCCAAAGGAACGGCGCCGCGACCAGCGCCCCCCGCTCCGAGCGCCCGGCGATGGTCGACAGCAGCAGCCCAAACACTCCGTAGTACAGACCGATGTACAGGCAGAATGCGATCAGGACCAGCAGGGCCACCGGGATCGCCAGCCCGCCATAGCGATGCATGGTGTCAAAAATCCAGTAGAACGTACCCAGGCACCAGAGGAACCCGGAAAGATAGGCGAGCAGGAAGCCTTGCCACGGCGTACCCGGCAGCAGACGCGTTTGACCATCCAACTGCAAAGTCTCCGGAACCCGCACCCGCAAGATAGCAACGACCAGCGGCGCGGCCGCGAGCCACGACAACCAGTACAGGTTCAGAAGCGGAAAAATGACGATTTGCAGTCCCGCCGAGAGCAGGACCAGACGCCAGGCGCTGAGATGGATTCGCCGCACACGTCAGCATAGCAAAATCACTTTTGTGGGTGGGTAGCCCCGGCGCTACCGCGCTTTTCATGCGCGCTCCCTCGCCGGCATAAATTTTGATCGCCGGACGCTGTTCTACGTCTGCATTTTCAAATAACATAGATTGCTTATGGGTCTGGTCGCCACGGTTCTGGTAAGGATTCTCGAAGGCATGTTCGCCGTCG
>Ga0302321_100000901_pt1 | contig 25632 bp, 26 predicted proteins | sample Fen_T0_1_FD_202505 | JGI IMG/M metagenome (GOLD analysis project Ga0302321, IMG submission 202505) | Peat permafrost microbial communities from Stordalen Mire near Abisko, Sweden - Fen_T0_1 | ecosystem: Environmental > Terrestrial > Soil > Wetlands > Permafrost | place: Sweden: Abisko...
CCCGGCTCTGCCTTGCCCGAAGCCCCTCCCGAGCCCCCTCCCGCTTCCGCAGCCGAACCCCTGACCCGGGGCCGCGCTCGCGCGCGCCCTCTTCTATGGATCAAGACTGCGGTCGGCGCTCTAGCCCTTGCCGATCGAGCAGAAACGTTTTGAAGTGCGCAGCGGCTTTCCGCGCCGGCGGTTGGGCCGGTTCCGGACCGGGCCGCGTTGGACGCGGAGATCCAGCGGGAAGCTCAGAAGCTGAGCGAGACGGCGGACGTGACCTTCGAGCGGCATCGCATTCGTTCGCGCGCCAGTGTGGCCTGAGATTTCCAGAATCCCGCGCGACGAGCGTGCCGAGTCGAGGAGGTGCATGCTAAATTCACCCAGGAGGGACGCCCATGGCAGCCGCCGCAACCGCTGAAATCATTCGCCCCCTGCGTCGCGTGGAGTACGATCGGCTCGCCAAGCTGGGTGCCTTCGAAGATGAGCGCATCGAGCTCTTGGACGGCGAGATGGTCACCATGAGCCCGATCGGCACGCGTCACGATGCGGCGGTGCAGGAATTGAACGAACTACTCGTGCTCGCGCTGCATGGTCGGGCCACCGTGCGTTGCAAATCGTCCTTTGCCGCCCCTGGGATCGCATCACTTCGGACATTGGGACCGCCTTCGACAAGTGCAACGAAAACTTCTGGAACGACATGAACGCCGCTTGCGACCGTTTGCACGACCTGGGCGGCTGCAGAATCGGCGCCTCGAGCTGGGCGACTGCGATGAACGTCGCGCCCACTCGGGTCATGTTTTTGGACTCCTTTGTGAAAGACCAAATTTGGAAGGCCACCACCTGCCTTCGCTAGGAAACCAGCGGAGTCCAGTACGCCGCCAGCGCCGCCACCCCTGTCGCGCTCGCCGACACCACCCGCCGAGGTGCCTTCGCTCGGATGACCGCTGACGCGGCCTTTGCTTGCCCACCGCCACCGCGCTGGCGGTGGCACCGGCGCCACCGGCTACGAGGTGCTCTATTCCTACGATACCGCCTTGGTCCAAGAAATCATCTTCGGCGACGCAGCCGGAACCCGCACCGACAGCGACTACGACACGCGCCGCCGCCTGCGCAACGTGCAGACCTACCGCGGCCCTCCGGGGATCTGGACGACTCCGCCCGCTAACTACACGCCCGTCCCGGCCTACAACCCGACTCCGTACACGCCGAGCACCTTCCAGCTAGTGCTCCAGGACCAACAACTCACATCCGACGTTGTCGGTAACCCCACCGAAATCCGCGACTACCGCGCAGCCGCAGACTGGCCCGCCGGCTCCAAGCCCGTCACGAAAAAAATCCAATAAGACGACCTCTATCGCATCAAGCGCATCGACTTAAGAGCTTGGTCAGGGGCAAGAGCCGAAGTCCCCCCTCCTTTCGCGGGGCCACGACGAGCGGCGCCATGGTAGATGTGCCTCGTCATGACGACGCGCGATCGGCTGCTGCTTCTGAAGCCCGGCTTCGAGGATCCCGCGTTTCCGGGCCAGCGCTTCTACTGCTGGCATTGCGCGCTGATCGAGGCTCGGCCGTGAAAGCCCGCGAGAAGCCTGCGACGCTCCCAGCCGTCTTTCTGGCGGCGTTGGTGCGCGTGGCGGAGGCGCGAGGGACGTCGCCCGCAATCATCTTGGCGGGCGCGGGCGTTTCGGCGGAGCTGCTTTCAACGCCGGATGCGCCGTTGCCACTCGAATCGATTTTTGGCGCTTGGGCTGCGGCAATGCGCGCCGCAAGAGACGACGGCTTGCCCGTGCGCGTCGCGCGTACGTTCGCCATCGAGCACTATTCGGTGTTCGGCTTCGCGGTGATGACGGCTGCTTCGGGTCGCGAAGCACTCGCGCGCGTGCTCCGCTTCGGAGCGCTGGTCACGGGCGGCGGCCACTGGAAAATGCGGGAGACGGCGGACGCGCTGCACGCGCGTTGGCTACGCGCTGGGCCGCGGACGCTCGGGCATCGCGCGGCCAACGAGACGGTGCTCGCCGAGTTCATGCACGTGGCGCGGCAAGTGCTGGGCGCCGAGCTGAAGGCCTTGGCCGCCTCGTTCGTCCACGCGGCGCCGTCTGACACGCGGCTCCACCGAGAGCATTTCGGAGTTGCACCGCGCTGGCTCGCAGAGGCCGACGAGCTCGTGCTGCCCAAGTCGATCCTGAACGCGGTGCCGAGCTTCGCCAACCCCGCACTTTCGCTCCATTTCGAGGCGCTGGCACAGCGCTTGATACAAGAGACGGCGAGCGACGCGAGCGCCAGCGCCGGCGCCCGCGTGCGACGAGCGATACTCGAAGCATTGCCGAATGGAGAACCCGCGAGCACGACCATCGCCAAACAATTGGGCATGAGCGAGCGCACGCTGCGGCGCACTCTGGCAGAGGAGGGCGAATCCTTCCGCGGCTTGGTCGAAGCGGTGCGAAAGGATCGCGCGTCATTGCTGATTTCCGACCCGCGCGCTTCGCTGGCAGAAGTGGCCTTTTCTCTGGGCTTCTCCGAGCTTTCGGCGTTCACGCGCGCGTTCAAACGCTGGCATGGACGTGCACCGAGTGAAGCGCGTCGCAGCGCGGGGCTGTCTGCCGCCCGCTGACCTGTGGCAACTGAGACGCCGTGCGAGGTGCGAAGCTGGCTAGTGGTCGCCCACCATCAGAAAGAGTAACCCAGGTTTACGTTGCCGAAGAAACCGAAGTCGTGCGCCTGGTGCTCGTAGCTCGTGCCATCGCAGCGCTGGAGCGTGGTGCGGTTACCGGCGAGCGTGGAGCCGACGTTGGGCCAGAAGCGCACGTTGGGCTCCAAGAACAAGTGTTTGCCGAGATCGATCGAATAAAAGGCGCTTGGGCCGATGCTAAACGTCGTGTAGCTCACGCTGCTCGCGCCTTCGTTGGCGCGAACCTCGTAGTGGTGCGCCTTGAGCTCGACCAAGAGGTGCAGATTCTCCGTGAGCCGATAACCCACCCCGAAGCCAGTCGTCCACGGAACGCGCACTCGGGTTTCGTCGCGGCGCTCGGCGGAGCTCAACGCGAAGCCGCCCACTTGGTTCAGATCGAGCCCTTGCCCGTGGGAGACTTCGAACGCCAAGCGCCCGGTTTTGAATTCGACGGCCAAGTTGCCGCCGCGAAACAGCAGCCACTGCGAAAGGCCAGCCATCACGCTGAACTTTTGCTCGAGACCGAGTTTGGCCTCGCTGGCGGCGGGTTGGGCTGCGGCATCGGCCCACGCGGAATGGGTCAGCGCGGAGCTCAGGAGCAGTGCACTCAGAAACGCGGATGTCTTGGAAATCGACATGGCAAAAGCATGCGTTCTCGCGGCAATTGATGCGTCGACCGGGCCGGCCAAAGGTTTGACCGAGCCGGCCAACCCGGCGCACGCGTGATCGCCCGCCCGCGTGATCGCTGCCGCGCTCAGGCGGCGCGCTTGCATTTCGAGGGGCTTCGAATCACGCGCTCCGAATCACCGAACACGTGACTCTCCTTGCATCGGCGAGTAAAACCTCCGGCCTGATAGAGGAAGCGTTTGACGCCCTGACGGCGCATCGCCGGGACTAGCTTCGTGACGAAGAGTGCGTTGATCTTCTGGCTTTTTTGTAGGCTGGCATCCCCCAACATCGAGACAACGAAATCGACCCCCGCACGAGCTCGTCCCAATCGTCGTAGTCAGAGGGCGGGCGGCTCCGAGGGGAGGCGGAGGCTTTCGAGAATTGCACGAGCAGGTCCTCGTCCAGGATCAGCGCAATAAAATTTCAGGCGGCCGCCGGGAAGTAGCTGCGGTTTGAAGTCGCGAGAACGTTTACAGAATATCAGCGGTGAGGGAGGGATTCGAACCCTTCGGGCGGCGTTGGCAATAACCTTAGGCGGCACGCGACCTTGCACGCCAACGCTTGGAAATCTTGCTCAAAATGCTTCGGATGGCTCTCTCCGCTGGTGCCCGTGAGTCAACATGGGCCGAGTGGAGTTGGGCCGGGTTTGGGCAATGGATGGGCAGCGCACGAGAAAACGCTACGGCTTTGGCCCGCGTTCCTTTCGAGCACCCCAGACCGAGTGGATCTCGACCACGCCCTGCTCTTGGTCGTGGAAATAGTACACGTGGCAGCGAGTCTTCTTCATTAGCACGCGTTGGATGACCTTGCCTCGCGTGCGGCGGTAACGCTGCCCGACTTCTGGCATCGAGCTGATCTGACCGAGCACCGCCAAGAATTCCTCAATGAAAAGGGCCTTCACATCGCGATTCTCGCGCCACCAGGAATCTTCAGCTTCAAAGCGCCGTTGGGCTTCTTCAAGCAGGACGATCATCACGGCGGGCTCGATACTGCTCGAGATACGCCCAAGCGTCCATTCCTCGTCCCGCTTCTGAGTCGTCCAAGGCGCGGTCGAGCGAGGCATGCAATGCCGCTCGTTCCTCGGCGCTGAGCTCATCGTCGATCACGACCACTTCCACCTCGGCGCCGTCAGGCAAGTCGGTGGCCTCGTCCAAGACCAGCCGGCCGTTGGTGACTTGCAGCTTTCGCGCGTGCATGAGTGGATGGTATCGCTTCTCGAACGGGTCCGCACGTGGTCGGGGTTACCTCGGGGCTAGGAAGAGTAAACGGGTGTCGCTGAAACAGCCGGGCTCGTGAACTTGCGCGCCACCGCCGGTCGTGAGAGCCTCATGGGCCTGCTGAAATCGCTCTAACTATTGGTTAGCATAAGAGATATTGGACGAAGCCGCTGCGCGGCAGCAGGCGGACTGAAAGCGGAAAGCGGGGCTTGTGCGGTGTTGCCTTGGAGTCAGGGCGTGGCGGCCGAGCAGACCCTCGCCTACGCAGCCGTTTTCCGCAGCCGTGAGCGCTCGGGCCGAGCGCCGTTCCTGCCTGCGACGCGTTCGCCGACCGTGATGTTCCGCCCCGATTTTGGGGCGCCCATCACGGAGTGAGCGATGAAGAATACGACAGATCCTCGATTGGCAAAGCTTTGCGAAGCCTTGGAGATGCGGAGCGCTAGGCCCAACACGCGAGCGACCTACCTGCGCTGCGCGGCGAAGTTCCTGGACGCGGTGGGCAAGCCCATCAAGCAGGTGACGCGCGACGACGTGGAGCAATTCCTGCTCGCCCAAACGCGAGATGGGCGTGCGCCCCGCACGCGCAACATCTACCTGGCTTCGATTCGTTGGCTGCTGCGCGCTGCGGGTCGACGTGACGTGACGGCATTGCTGCGGCAAGCCAGAGTCTCAAAAGCGCTCGGCACTGTGCTCAGTGGGAGCGACGTCGAGAAGTTGCTTACCGCGATCACGTCTCTCAAGCACCGAGCCATCCTCATGACGGCGTACGGAGCCGGGCTGCGCATCGGCGAAGTGCTGGCGCTCGAGGTCAGCGACATCGATAGCAAGCGCATGCTGATTCGGGTCAAGGACGGCAAGACCGGCGGGCGGTTCTCGGTCATGGGCGGGCGCTTGCTCGCTGTCTTACGCGAGTATTGGAAGCACTATCGCCCGACGGGGCCGCTGCTGTTCCCTAGTCGCGACGCCAATCGCACGCTCACCCGCGCTGCCGTGTGCAAGGTGTTCAAGAAGGTGGTGGCCGAGGTGTTGCCCGGTCAGCGCGTGACGCCGCACACGCTTCGGCATAATGCCGGTTATGCCGAGCACGGCATAACCGGCACACCTTCTGCTCGCACCTCGCTATGAGAGGCGCAGCGCCGAAGGCGATTCAGGAGCTCGTGGGTCATTCGACGCTGAGCATGACCCTTCGGTACATGCATCTAGCGCCGAGCGCGCTCTGCGAAGCGACCGATCTGCTCAACTTTGGGCAGCCGGCAGGCAGCGCTCAAAGCGCTGCGTTTTGAAGTAGCGAGAACTGTTACGAGATATCAGCGGAGAGGGAGGGATTCGAACCCTCGGTACGGTGTTGGCAACAACCTCAAGCGGCGCGCGACTTTGCGAGCCAACGCTGTAGAGTAGGACCCGCCGCAACGAGCGTAAGGCTCGAGCCGGCGAGGTCCCTTTGGTCAGAGGCAGGGCGGAACACCCGGCCCCGAGGGCAAGGGGTTCGGCGTGTAGGGCGCGTAGTACGGAGCAAAGTTCACGAAGCTTGCGTTCTTGTAAGCGGGCGTGTACATGCCGCCGCCCTTCGAGATGAAGAAGATTGACGTAAAGAGGTTTACGGATTGGGAGTTGGTGGGCGCAAATGCGATCTGCGTTGCGTCTTTCAGTTCAGAGAACGTTACGCCGGACCCACTCGAAGCGTAGCTGTTCCACGGATCCCATGCGGAGCCCGTCGCCGAGGTGCTCTTGCGGCGGTAGTAGATGACCGTGTCGGCCCCGCGGTGGCCCAGTAGCACTACCATCATGCGACTCGCTGTTTCGGTTCCGGCTGCCACGTCGATCGGAACCAAGTCGGCAGGTAGCCCGTCTGCAAAATTGAACCAACCGGACCAGGTGGCGCTGCCAGTCTCCCATTGCGTGACGATGCCGCTGGACGTCGATACGAACGCCTGTTGGAAGCCGCCGGTCGTGGCGACCGCGATGCCCTGGCAGTTCGCGCCCGCGCTACCAAGCTGCTGTGTCGCGGTCCAAGACCCGTTCCACGCGCCAGTCTTGCGTCTAACCTCGACTGTGCAATCGTTGTGCAAGACCCACATGCGAATCGTGGTGGGCGCCGACGACGCGAGCGCAACGCCTCGCGCGTTACCCCCAACCGCGCTCCCCGGGAACCAGGTTCGCCAGGTGCCGAAGGTGGTGCCCGCCGAAGCGACCTTGTTCCAGACTTGGCCAGTTCCATCGAGGGTGGCGACCCACATGTGGCCATCGCTGGTTGTCGCCGCGGCCATGCGACGAAAAACCTGGGCGACGGGAGTGGTGCCTGCGTCTCGAAAATCGAACCAGTTGCTGGCAGGGTAGTGCGGGTACGTCGTGTTTTGACCTGCCGTGAAGCGGAGGCCATTGAAGAAGGTCGAGTCGGCGGCAAATGCCCACCGCTGGCCATTCGGGTCATTAGTAAAGGCCAATCCGTTGGCTTGCCAGGGCGCGAAAGCGAACCCGGCGCTGCTTACTTCCTTGTTTGCGTTGGACTGAGTCCAGCTGGGCGCGCTTCCCTCTTGGCCGCCGCCGACCGTGGCGAGGATTGCCGTGCTGCCGGCCGTGAAAGCGTTGGTGAACAGTGGACCGCCGGATGAACCCCCGTTTCGCTCGACGTCCGACAGCACGACGCCTGGACCTTCACTGCGTTGGCCCGCGTCGGTCGAGCAGATGCCGTCGACGCGGAGCTTCCCCGTAGAACGAAATCCTGCATTGTTCGCGGTGAAGAAATCAGCGGAGTAGCCGATGTGCGTTGTGTCGACGCCAGCGCTCTGGATCGGAAAGGTCAGCAGATTCACTGGCAGCGTCGGAAATTCGGCTAAGGTCGCCGGGTAGCTAGCGCTTCCGCGCTGGTAGGTCGATGGATCGAGGTGGATGATCGCCCAGTCGTTGCCGGGGACGTAGCCAAAGAATTTCTCCAAGCCTGCCGAGTTTGCCGTGGCATTGAACCAGCTCGACGCCCGTACCGAGGGATGCGTCGCTTCGTCACCGCTGTTCGGCACGCCGACGAAGGCGGGGTGGAATAGGATGTCGGACGGAGCGAAACCCTGCGGAATGCAGTGGGTTGCTGTCAGCAGCGTGTTGGCGGCGACTAGCGTCGCCGTGCATCCTACGGTCGTCTCGAGCCATCCCACCGCACGCAAGTGTGGCCAGGTCGAGAAGGACGCCTCGGTCATCGCTTGTCGGTCGTCGGCGCCGTAAAAGAGGCCTTGTTCGAGCGAGCCCGATGCTTCCCCGACAGCAGAGTCGGAGCAGCCCAACACACCCGGACAGCCCACAGCTAGGAGGAGCCACACACAGCAGTTACCCATTTGCATTTTTTTTCTCCCTTTCGATGACCGCAATTTGACCAATGACGGAGTGCGAGCGTGAAACGCAGGCAGAGGCACACGTACGGACGGAAGGCGCCGCGCTCGATGGCGCGACTCACGCCAAACGACGGCGAGTCACGCCAGTTGCCGCGATCGCACCCCATTTACTTCGTTTCACTAGAACCTCCCACGTCGGTGACCACACGAGCTGTGGCGAAGGTCGTGATAGCAAGTAGAGCGCGCGCTGGCTTGTACGGTATTGCTGCCCTCAGGGGCGGCATCCGAATGCGTTCGTCCTGCCATGACCCATCATGGCAGGAGCGCCTTGCAAGACGCTTCGAGTTATCAGGTGCGTTGCGCCGCGGTCAATTGCGCACTTGGGCCGAACCACGCGCCTTCGCCGTACTCGCGCGCTCGACTGGTACGTTGTTGCTATTTCCCGGCAAGGTCGCGCGAAAACCGCCCGGGTGTCACTCCCAGAGCCTGCTTGAAATGGCGAGTGAAGTGACTTTGGTCCGTGAAGCCGCACGCCGCCGCAACGTCTACCGGCGGCACTCGCTCCCGCAGCATTCGTTGCGCCTTGGCGATGCGCACCGCGACTTGGTAGGCATGCGGAGGCAAGCCGTAGCGCTCCTTAAATGAGCGTAGCAGGTGGAAGCGACTGAGCCCGGCTTCGCGCGCCAGCGTTTCGAGATCGACCCATCCGTCGTCGTCGTGCAGGTACTCGCGAGCACGCTCCAGCATCCGTGTCTGCGCAGACTTCACGCGGCTCGGCCTTGGATCGCCCAACAACTCCACGACCACGCTCGCTAGGAGGTCGACCACGCTCGATTGCACCCGTAGCGGCGGCGTCTGCTTGCTGATCACTTGGAATGTCGCACGCATCTTACCCGCCAGCTGCGGCGACATCTTTCCGCCCATGTTGCGGAAGCGTGGCGCGGTGAGCTGGGGCGCGATCTCAGCGATGTGCTCCAGCCACGTGCGTTCGTCGACCAGAAGCGCGCAAAACTCTCCGCCCCGGAGAATGCGCGACGTTTGGTGCACCTCGCCTGGTTCCGAGCAGAAGACGTCACCTTCTTCGAACACTCGCTGCTCCCCGCGGTAAGAGATCTCACCAACCCAATCTTTGGGCACCGCCAAGCCGATAGCGGAATTGACGATTTGCCACTTTCGCTCGGTGTGGCGCGCGTGCAAAACCCCCACACCCATCACGTGCGGCGAATGACGCACCTCGACATCCTCTTCCATCTCCCTGCTCCCAGCCTAGGAGCGAACCGCTCCAGCGCTCGCTAACACGATAGAGATTACGCGGCTAGGACGACGAATACGCCCCTAGGGATGCCGCCTAGGAGTAGATAGTAATTTTTTCAATCTGGCTAGACGCTACGAGGCCACCACGCTCAGCTATTGTGGAGCTCGTGACGGTCGAGTGTCGAGAAGGCAGACCCGATGAAACTAGACTTTGGCAGGCGACTGTCGCACTTCGTCCACTCTTTGGACAAGGTCAGCGCTGCGATCGATGACGATGTCCGTCGCGTTGTTCACAGGCTCGTTGTCGAGAAGTTAGGATTTCACTTCTACGAAGTTCAGACCGATGAAAACGTTAGGACCGATAATCTCCTCATCACTCGCGACGGTTGGACCAACGGTATCAGGGACTACACGGTCCTGACCGCCGACGGTGAGTACAGGGGACAAACGACGTTCGCCTATGATCAGGCGCTCAAGCTCTGGATCACTGCCGCTGACAGAGGCATCCTGGAGGGCGCCCGAGACCGAGGAACCGATTACGTTAATCGTTGGGACCAACCACGTGACACGATGCCAGCGTACTGGGATTTTCAGAATTCTAAACGTACGCGAACGTCGATCATCATTCCGCTTCGAAATTCTGGTCGCACCTTCGGCTTCTTGAATTTGGAGCACCCCGAGGCGCTCGAGGGGACGGCCCATACCAAGCGCGAATTCGAATCTCTGGCTGATGCCGTCGCCACCACCATCTCCAAACGGGAGGCGACTCTCCACTCCGACCAGCGAAACCTGTCGAACTTACGCGAAATTGAGGAAAACCACCAGGCTCTCACCGCCGTTTCGCTAGAGAGGTCGACGGTGTTCCTTGGATCGTCGACGCAAGCCGACGCAAAAGTCATGGGGATTATTCTCGACGTGCTGCGTCGGGAGTTCGGTGAGCGACTGAGAACGGCTTACTGGAAAGACTTCAAGGGCTCTGGGGAGATCAATAAGCACATACTCGAGGCCATTTCGACTTCGACTATCGGCATAGTTTACCTTTCCGAGAGCGATCCTGCATTACCTGGTCGGTTTCGCGACAATCCGAACGCGGTTTTTGAGGCGGGTATACTTCAAGGCTTATGCAGCGAGCCCGGAGGGATTACTCGGGCGTGGTTTGCCATCCGGGAGCATGATGGAATCACCACACCGCTGTTCTTCAACATCGCGACCGAACACGTGCTCCTAGTGCCACGCCCCGGCGGCCAGTTGAACGATGACGCGCTTCGCTCGGAGTTGCGGGAAAGAATCAGTGCTCTCATCAAGAACGACTAAAGGGCAACCTTCGCCGCGCCGCCTCGAGCTCGTCCCCGATCGTGGCAAGATCCCAGCTTGCGCGCAGCAAGACTGCGGTCATCGTTGCTGCCAATTCGAACAGGGCAACTTCATCGCAATTTATCCAGGCGAACTTCAGGAGGCAAAGTCGCTGGGCTACAAGCTTGAACACCTACGGCTAATCGGCGAAGACACGCACGGTGGTCAGCGCGCCGTCTGCGTGGCCAGCAATTGCGCTGACTGCGACGGGGGCTACAAACCCCTCGATTGCGCCTCCTATCCGTTATTCCCTGGTGGTCTTGACGATCACGGCAGCGTTGCACGTATGATCCGCGGGGAGAAATGTCCCCTGCAAGAGACAGACTTCGCCGCTCACCTCGATTGGGTTAGTTCCGAGTGGAGCAGGATCTGCCGGAAGCGACCCGAACTGGCACATTGGGTCGCCGCCGTTGACCTTGTCGGGTATGTGCCCATTACCAACGGCGTTGAACGCGAGCGATAGGCACCGCTATGCACTACATCGGAATCGCACTCGGGTACCGTTCGCTAGGTGGAGTCCCTCTGATCGTGCGCGCTTTGCGGGCGCGCGGGCTGACGCCCGTTCTCGTCGCGGACGAGCATGTTGCTGATTACTCGCGCGACCTAATAGAGCGTGGACGTGTGATCGCCTCCGACGAGACGATTAGGCACCCGGCAGCTTTCGCGGGAAAGCTCTTCATGCTTCTGGATCGGATGTTTGGGGCAGGTGGCTACTGCGTTCTGGCGATCGTGAATTTTCAAGATCGCATGTGGCCACTGTACATGCAGCTCGCGCGGCTTTGGCCCTCTGCAGCGACGACGCCCGTAAACATTGTCGAACGGACGGCAATCAAGCCCAACTTTCGCCACGTCACCGCCAACACGGAGTTTGGCGTCAAATACGCCGTCGTACCCAGCGCCACCGCGGTCGAAGACATTTTGGCGCTCGACCGTCTCGGCGATCAGGTGATCGTGAAACCTGTCGCGGGGAGCGGAGGCGATCACGTACGCAGGATTGCGCGAAGCGACCGGGCTGGAGTGCATGCAGCCGTAAGCGCCATCCGCGCGTCGTACGAGGGTTGGGGACGACCGACTGCACCGCTATTCGACTTTGACGGGAGCGAGATGGCGCTCACGGAATACGTGCTCGTCGAAGAGCTCGTAGCGGGAACGGAATTTAGTGTGGAGGGGCATGTCACGCGCGACGGGAGGGTGGAACCTCTCGTCGTGCTTCGAAAGACGGACACTCGTGAGCAGCCCTTCCGAGACCTGGAATACGTTTGGCCGACGGCAGAGCCAACGTCAAAGCGAGTAGCCGACGATGCACAGGCGCTGCTCAGACACGTGGGCTACTTCGGGCAGGCATTTCACCTCGAAATGAAATACGACGGCACGGGCGCGGCACGACCGATTGAGCTGAACCCCCGCCAGGGCGGCGGCAGCATTGGCGATTTCGTCGAGGCAATCACGGGGGTTAACCTCCACGCACGCACTGTTCATGGGTTACTCGAGGGAAGAAGCGCCCCAAACGCCAGTTTGGTCTTGCGAGTCATTCAGCCACCAGGCGACCTGCAACATGGCACGTACTGCCTCGAGGGATGCCCCGGGCTTTCCGAGCTTCAGAGCGATGACAGTTGCGTGTACGCCCGCCGATTCGTAGATGACGGTACGCTACTCGAGATCGGCAATCAGGAGCACTACCTCGTCGAGTTTGCGGTCGGGACGGTAGGAGAAGAGCGGGCGATCGCCAAAGCCCGCGCCATTGAGGAGCGACTTGCGCCGAAGCTCAGTCCCACTCGGCTCGTGGCACCGAAGTGAAACAATCACGGGACGTGTTCGCTGCGCGACAGCTTGCGAGCTGATGGCGTGAGGCGAGGCGTTGGCGATCTCGCTCCGGTGTCAGCGAGTGCCGGGCGAGAGCACCGACACCTCGCCTTTACTCCGCGAATGGGTCGCGCAGGTCGTTCGCGTCGGTTCGGGAGGAGGTGAGCGACACCAGGCGCGCGCGCATCGGTCGGGTCAGGCCTTCGCACGAGAAGGCGATCACGCTCACTTTGCGGGGCTGTTCCTACGCCCTGATCGGGAACTGCACGTGCCGGCAAGTACGATACTTCCGCAGCAGGCACTGGAGCAGTTGCTGGGCACCTGGCTGGCGGAACTCGGCGTGCCGGTGCTGCACGGCCATGAGCTCACCGGCCTCACCCAGGACGCGGACCGAGTCGGCGTGCAAGCCGCAACTGCTGCTGGCGAGGTCATCGTCCGCGGCGACTATCTGGTGGGCTGCGACGGCGGCCGCAGCACGGTGCGCAAGCTCGCCGGTTTCGAGTTTCCGGGCACCACGCGAGACACAGTCAAGAACAGTAGCTCCATTGGCCCCGCGACCTCACCCGTTGCGCTCAGGGGTATGGAAAAGCACTAATTCGAATCGAAATAGGACGGGAACAGCACGCACATGGAGGTGCGCTGCGGGATCACGAGCGCCCTTTCTGACTTGCGCTCTTGGTGGCCGCTCGTGACTAGCAGCTACGATGACTCGTTGCGGTGGCGTGCGAGCTCGGTCTCCAATTCGCGGATCCGTACGTCGGCAGCGCGACGGGCTTCGTCGGCAGCGAGGCGGGCTTCGTCATCGGTGAGCAACCGTTCGAGGCCGGCTGAATCACGGCTGAGGCGCAGCATCGAGCCCAGATCCGGCGTGGGCGCGACGAGCCAGAACATGCCGAGCACATCCGAGTATTCGAGCTCGCTCTTCGAAACCTCGCGCTCGACGAGATCTCCCTCGAGCCGATCCCAAAGTCTGAGCGGCGATTCTGCGTCTTCGGCGTCGAAACGCACCAGTTCGATCACCCCTGAGCGCCGATAAGCCTGGAGCTTTCGCTCCCACGGCCGATCGCGTGCGTCACTTTCGCTGACGATCTCTACGGCAAGGTGCGGCGCGCCGCGCTCCCAAACCTTCCACGAAGAAAAGGGTTGGTCAGGGCCGCCCAACCAGACCAGCACGTCCGGTGCTAGGCATTGGCGTGGATCGGTGGGATCCCAGTACAGAAATTGGTCAGACCCTACCATGGCGCGATGCCCGAGCGCGATGCGCAGCATAGACCATAGTGCTGTACGCAACCGGAGGTGCACGCCCGTCTCAGGCACGCTGTCCGACTCCGGGAAGCGCACGGGGACGGGGGCACGCAAATACCGCCGCCCGAGTGCGCGCTGACCTAGCTTTGAATTGACCACGCCCATCGAAACCTACCACGCTTCTTCATCGGCGAGCGCGCGAGAGGAGTTGCGCAGGTTTCTAGCCTTGAGCCTCCCGCGCCACGGCGTTCCATTCCTCCCACGTAGCGATGCGCGAGTGTAGTCCGCCTTGGCCAGGGACATCGAGAGGCGCGTCGGATTCCGGGCGTCGCGCAAGGCCCAGAGCGTCAAGACTGGAACCCCCCGAGCGCGCGCCGCTCGAGCTCGTCATCTGCGTCAACGTCATGGTCGCGCTTCAGGAGCTCGGCGCAGTCAATAGGTGTCCATGTTTCACGAAGGGCGGCAGGCGCGACATACCTGGGAGTCTGAACCAAGTCCCGGTCATGCCGTTGTCCACGCAGGCCCGGGGGCTTGTCTGGAGGGACCCAGATTGATGTGCCCGCGAGCGTGAGCGCGTTCGAGCGCATCCAACATTTTTCCACGAAACAGAGCGCCCATGACTTCGGGCAATGCCGATTGCGGCACGAGTTGTAGGATGGACGCTCGTAGCCGCACGCGCCGCACACATCGAGGTGCCCGCCAAGGCAGGGGTTCGACTGCTCGATGGCGCGCAACCCTGCGCGCTGCTCAGGGCGCAGCGCGTGCCTCTCCAAGAATGCCTTACCGTGCGCGCGCACGACGTCCGCCAGCTCAAGCGCGGGGCGTGCGCGCGTCGGCGCACACGATGCATGCATCGCCCGTTAGCCGAGCGCGTCGAGTGGACTTGTGATCGACTGCACGCGCGCTGTGCTGATGTGTAGGTACGCCATTGTGCTCTTGATCGATGCGTGCCCGAGCAAAACCTGCAGCGTGCGCAGATCTGTCCCGGTCGAGTCGAGCAGGTAGCGAGGTGCTACCAACGAAGGGGCGGGGGCCTACTGGTTTGTCCTAGGCTTCGCGCTGCGCCGTCGGACCGATTGATTTCGACTCGTACGATTCCCCCGTTGGCCTACCCTGCTGCAAGATGGACGCGGCTTCGTCTGCAACTCTGAGCATTTCCGCTTGCAGTTGGCTGACTAGGGCGGAAAGTGGCGCAGCGCTGCCGGATGTGTGCGCTTCGATCCGTGCGCACAGGTGGGCGATGCCGTGCGCTCCCACGACACTCGCGGAGGCCTTCAGCTTGTGCGCTTCCGCTCGGGCGCTCAGGGTGTCTCCGTCAAAGCTCGTGACGATCAGCTGTACGAGCTCACGCGCTTGAGTAACGAAGCTTCGCAAGAGGTCCTGCTGCAGCGCGATGTCCTCGCCAACGTAAGCCGCCAAGGAATGCCTATCCAGCGAGTACTTCGTCACGGGTTTCGTGCCCAGCCATTTCGCGAGCGCCAAATCCAGCGCCTCCGGGCCCATGGGTTTGGTCAAGAAGTCGTCCATACCCGCCGCGATGCACCGCTCGGCCTCCCCGGCGATTGCGCTGGCGGTGAGAGCCAGGATGGGCATGCGGGCTGTCCCACCTTCGGCCGCACGTATCGCGCGCGACAGCTCGAACCCGTCGAGACGCGGCATGTGGCAATCCGTGAGCAAGAGCGCGAAACGCCGCTCGCGCCACGCTTCGAGCGCGCTCTCCCCGTCCGGCATCACCACGCAAGCATAGCCGAGGCGCGCGAGCTGCCGTTCGATGACGTCACGGTTGATGGAGTTGTCTTCCGCCACCAAGATCAAGCGACCTTGGGCCTCCGCTTCGGCCAAGGTCGGCACGAGCGCCCGCGGCTGGATGGAATCGCCGAAACGATTGACCGTCGTGGGGCTGGCGCGGCCGGCCGCGACCGCGATCGCGGCCAGCACGCCGGAGCGGCTCAGGGGTTGGGTCGAGGCTCGCACGCCCTGCGCGACCTTGTCCTTGTGGTTGGGCTCTGCCAGCAGGACGAAACGCCGCCGCGAAAGAAGCGCCGTCACGTCGGGGCTCAACTCGGCCAGTCGCGAGCTCCTGAGCACGTACACCAGCGGCCTGCCAGAGAACGTTGAGTCGTCGGACAGGTCGAGCTGCGCGAGGGTGGCAAACGTGCACCCGGCGGCTATCAAGTAGCGTTTCACGATCTCTTCCAGCGTACCCTCGCCCCAGACGAGCACGATGACGTCGTCCAGGTCTTGCCAGGCGGGCGGACGATTCGCGGCCTGAGCCGCGTACCAGGTCACCGTAAACTCGCTGCCCGCCCCCTCGGACGAAGCCACGTTGACCGTACCCCCCGCGAGCCGGACGATGGACCTGACGATCGAAAGGCCCAGGCCCGTGCCCCCAAAACGTCGGGTGGTCGAGGCATCCGCTTGCGAGAACGGCTGAAAGAGGTCGTCCACGGTCCCCTGCGACATACCGATGCCGTTGTCCGTAACGCTGAACGTCAGCTTGACTCGCGAAGGCTCGTCGCTGGCCGATATGCCGACCGCCAGCGTCACCTTGCCAGGCCGACCCAGGGTTGGTGGCGTGAACTTGATGGCGTTGCTCAGCAGATTGAACAGCACCTGACGTAACCGAACGGGATCCGTGCCGAGACGACGAGGCACATCGGCTTGCAGATCGAGCAGCAACATGAGCTTGCTGCGGCTGGCCAGCGGTCCCAGAGTGCTCATCACACTCTCCAGCAGGTCATCGAAGTCGACGTCGACTTCTTCGACCGTGAGGCGATTGGCCTCGGCCTTCGAGAACGTCAACACGTCGTCGATGATGCTGAGCAGGGCGTGTCCGGATTCTTTGATCGTACGCAAGAGCTGATTGCGCTCAGTACGCGAGGGCGACTCCGCGATCAGATCGATGAGGCCCAGAATCCCGTTCATCGGGGTGCGAATCTCGTGGCTCATTGCGGCCAAGAACGCGGATTTTGCCTGTGTGGCGGCCTCGGCGGCGTTTTTCGCCTTCACCAAGTCAGCCTCGACTTGAATGCGGTCGGTGATGTCTTCGCAGACACCGAGCAGGTAATCGGGGCTGCCGTCGCTTGCGAACATCGGCACCTTGATGGTTCGCAGGGTGCGTGGTCCATTCGAGCGGGTGCGCACGATTTCCGCGGCGATCAACTGAGGCACGCCCGACGCAAACGTCTGGTGATCGATTGCCTCGTGCATGGCGGCCTGCGCCTCGGGGAGGAACTCGCGGTCGGTCTTGCCGAGCACTTGAGCGGAGGGGAGGCCGAACAAGGCCTCGGCCTGGCGATTCCACAGAGTGAACTGACCGAAAGTCGCTGGGGCTCCGCTCCTGGCGAACAACGCGACCGGAATGTTGGCCACGACTTCTCGGAGGAACGCTCTGCTCTTCTCCAGGTCCGCTTCGGCCGCTCGGCGCGCCGTCACGTCGGTCTGGACGCCAATGAACTTTTCCAACTCGCCATGGAGCCCGAACACGGGTTGCAGAGTCACCCGCGTCCAATATTTTTGTCGGTCCTTCGTGTAGTAGAGGACCTCGACACTGGCTCTCTTGGGCTGTTCGAGCGCCGATCGGAGCACGGCGACCGTCGCCGGATCCGTGTCCGGCCCATGTAGTAGCTCACGGGGTTTTCTGCCGAGCGCCTCCTCGGGCGGGTAACCGGTCAGGTGAGTGAACGCGCGGTTGACCCATTCGATGCGGCCTTCGCGGTCGCTGATGATGAGTGCATCGTTCGTCTGCTGCGCCAGGAGCGTCAAGCTTCGCGCCTCCTTTTCGGACGCAAGTAGACCCTGAGTGGTGCTCGAGTGCGCTTCGCGCTCGCTCGCGAGCAAGAGCCGCTCGCGAGCGTTGCTCTTTGCCGCCCGGTTCAATGTCCTGCGTATCCTCAGCAGCAGCAGCGACAGGAGGGTCACGCAGCCAGCGGCGAGCAGTACTGAGCTCGTGGGCAACAGAGCTGTAGCTGTGCCGCCCAACAGGGGAGGGAGCAGCGGGCCCCAGAGCACCACGTTCAAACCCACCGCGAGCGACGCGACCCAGGTGCCTTCGTTTCGCGCTTCGCGCGCCGAGCCCGTTACGTCGGGCGGAGCCGGCCCGCCAGCCTGGCTCATGGGGGGTTGGGCGCGTCGGTGACGGCGGGGCCGCGCCAGGCTTCGAGCCAGGTGAGCACCGCTGCCTTGGGCATGGGTCGAGCCAGGAAATAACCTTGCGCCTCGTTGCAGCCGAGGCTGCACACGAGCTCCCAATCTGCTTGGGTCTCGACGCCCTCCGCCACCGTGGACATCACGAGCTGGTTCGCAAGCGCGATGCTCGAGTCCAAGATGGCTCGTGTCGTCTCGTCATGGTGAGCCCCACCCACGAACTGCCGGTCGAGCTTGAGCTCCGTGAACGGAATTCGACGAAGCTGCTCCATGCTGGAATAGCCGGTCCCAAAATCGTCGATTGCCACACCGACGCGATGGAGGCGCAAGCGAGTGAGCGTTTCGAGCACGCGGTCGAACTGGTCTGCGAGGCGGCTCTCAGTCACCTCGACAATCAGACTGCGCAGCGGCACCGAGTGGCGTGCTGCTCTTTCCAAGACCTCATCGGTGAAGTCGAGTCGTGCCAAAGTGTCGACCGTAGTGTTCAGAGAAAGCTGCAGGCCCGGGCTGGAGCGCTGGAGCTCCGATAGGTCCCGAATACCTTGCTCGAACACGCTGCTGGTCAAAGCGTCAATCAAGCCGCTCGCCTCCGCGAGTGGAACGAAGCCGACGGGTCCAATCAGACCCGCCTCCGGGTGTTGCCAGCGCACTAGCGCCTCCATGCCCGTACACAGCTTGGTGCGGAGAGAGACGCGCGGCTGATAGAACACGACCAGCTCCCCCGCGGCGATCCCGCGCCGAAGGTCCTCAGCAGTGGCCGTGAAGCTCGACCTAGCGGGCCCCTTCGCAACCGGGTCGACCGGGCGCGGCAGCTTCGCTATCACCTGCTTGAGCGTTTCCGCTTTGATGGGCTTGCGCAAAGCGTCAACCACTCGCAGGCCCTGAGCCTTGGCCAACTGTTCGGCGCTATGCAAGATTCTCGGATCCTCGGCGCTCATCAGCACGACGCCGGCGCAGCTCAGTCGCGTGCTGAGGTGCCGAATCAGCTCCAGGCCGTCCATCGAGGGCATGTGCAAGTCGATGAAGCACACGCAATCACCGGGGTTTTGCTCGACAATCTTGAGCGCCTCTTGCCCGCTTTCGGCACACCGTATTTCGGTCACACCCAGAGCTACGAGCATCGTCTCGAGCAGCCGCAGCATGAAGGGGTCGTCGTCGACTAATACGGCTATTATTGACATTTCCGAGGTGCGCAGACTATTTCCGCTGATGCGAAGCTCCATAACGACTCGATCAGCCGATACTTGAGCCTGTTGCACCTCTGCGTCCGTCGAGCGGGCGATAATCTTGCGCGAGCTCGTGGCCACGGCCGCGCTCGACGAGCTTCATCAGTAAGGGATGCGCCTCCGTCCGCCCACCTGTTAGCTCCAGGCGCTGAATCAGGGGGTCGGTCTTGTTCGCACAGAAGCCGAAGTTGATGGTGGAATTCGTCACGTTCACTTGTGCGCACCAACCAGTGTCCCACTCGCTCGTGAGCGCGAGCGTCGCCGCCGCCGGACAGGCCGCGCATGAGCCGCCGCAATCGCTGCCGCTTTGCTTCCCGTCAGTGCAGCTGTTGTGTGTCGGAGAGCTCGTGGAACAAAAACGGGCCTGCTCCGACGAAGAAGTGCGAGCTAGGGTGCGGCAGAAACGGCGCCGAAATGTCGACCCAGGTGCGCGTGCGCGAGTGTTGATTCGTGCCACTCACCGAACTCACGCTCGAACTCACGGTCCCGAAGCCGAGATCGCCGCGCAGCCAGATCGAAGCGAACGTCGTCAGCGCGAGATTGGGCCCGAGGCGCGGCGCAATGCCGAAATCCGTCGACGAGAATTGCGTCTCAGTGCCGTTCGAATCGAGCCCCGTGCCGCTCGGGTAGCCGAAGAAGGCGTCGGCGCCGATCGAAATTGCGTCGACCAAGAAGTAGTCGATGCTCGGCTCGAACTCCACGTCGGTCGTGGAGCCCTTGGAGCGGGAATAGCTCTGGTAGCCTACCCACGCAGTCGTGGCGCTCGAGAGCACGATTTGTCCGGCTTCGCCGAAGGCGGGCGCGGCAGCCGCGGATCCGCGACGGCCGCGACCTCGGTCAAATCATTGCTCCCGAAGACCACGGCTTCATGCGTGCCAACTACGACGGCATCATCCGCGAAGTCAGAGCTGCAGCCTTGCAAAACGAGCACTAACGCGAGCGGCGCGCTGCCTTTGAGCGTGCACGAAGAAATGTCGGACATAGTTTCGTGGCTCGAACAGAGGATTCGCTGAGGTCGGTTCGATCAGCAAAAAAAAGGCCGGCCTCGCACTGGAGACCGGCCTCTTCGAAGACTCGCTGGGTCAGGGAATCACTTCTTGTTCACCACACACTTGAACTCGTCGACGGACAAGTTGGTGCTGGAAGGGCCATCCCAGATCTCGAAGCCCGCGAATACGTCGGTCAGGTAGGCGCTCGCCGGGAGCTGATACTTGCTCACCGCCGTCGTTATGAAGGGCAAGATATCCACGTTTGCGAAGGTCTGTGCCCGACTATTGTCATTGCTCGGGTTCACGTACGAAATGACCGGCGCATTGTTGTTTCCACTCGGCCCAGCTCCGCGTGGACCTTTGTAAACGTCCCAGGATTGTCCGGCGATGGTTTCTGTTCCGGCTTTGCCGTTCTCGAACCCGATCGGGTGTTTGTCCTTCGGGTTGCGGAGCCAGATCATCACGAAGCCGTCGATGCCGTCATTGTATTGGGCGGCTGGGATCGAGTTCGCGAACCAGATATCGTACGTCGCGTTGATCGCCTCCGAGGTGATCGCCGGACTGTAGCGAAACGTGCTCGTGATGCTGCTGATGGCCGAAATTTGGATCGGGAGATTGTCGCCGGGCTTGGTACTGAACACACCGTTTGCGGTGTTGCCGTTGTTCCCGATGTAGATAGAAGGGAACGACGCGGGGGCGCTTTGACCGGACCCGGTTGGTGACGTGATCTTGAAACTGTTATTCTTGTAGCTCAGGGTCTGGTTCGAGCCGCTTGGATTGCCCCAGTTGTTGTTCTGGATGATGTAGTCATGCCCGTCCGCCTTGACTTTCACGCGCTGGAAGTCCGCGGCCATGTCTGTTCCGCTACCGATCGTACCGGTGAGATCACCCTGTACGGCCGAACCGTCTGGCGCGTCCGCTTTTGAGGTGCCGTACGCGAGCCCGTTCACGCACACGTTGTACGGTGTGTCACTACTGCTGTTACCGGGAACGGTGAACACCACTGCGGAAATTGGCTGCTTGGCGTACGGCGTGCCTTGGTTGGCAGCCGTCGTTTCCCAGCATTTGGGAACAAACGCGGACCACGGCACGAAGACTTTGCCTGACACGTCCGAGATGGTCGCGCACCAGCGATCGGCGGCTCCGACCGGGTCCGGCATGCTGCCGTTCTGGCCCTGGATCTGGATGCGGAAGGTAAAGGCAGTGCTCGTGCCTTTCTTCACGAAGTCAACGGCAATACCGTCGGCCGTCGGAACTACGGCGGGGGGGCCCAGCGCTGTCGTATCCGCGGGTTTCGCAACGCAGCTTGCCGAGCTGGGCTCGTTAACATTAAAACCGAGCAGCGCCACGCTGGCGCTCGCGCTGTCCTTGCCGACCGTGCCGCTGATGCAATAGGGGTCGGCCGCGGGCTTGGTGGTGAAGTCTGCCGGCGTCACAGTCGTGGTGCCCGCCGTGCCTTTGCCCGTCCAGCTGCAGCCATGCCAATCCTTCGACGTCCAATAACCAGCGCCGCCGCTGGTGATGGGGCCCGAGCCCGCGGCTCCCGCAGTGCCCGTGGGGCCCGCGCCTGCGGTTGGGCTCGCGCCGCCGGTGCCTGGTGCGCCCGCGGTGGTGCTGCCAATGCCGCCAGCGCCGGGGGTTCCGGCCGTGCCGACGCCAACGCCCGCGGCGCCCGCGGTGCCCAACACCGCCCCGTTGCCCGCTGTGGCTACGCTGCCGTTGCCCGCTGTGGCTACACTGCCGTTGCCCGCGCTGCCGTTTTGGATCGGCACGCAGCTGGTGTTGTTCAAGCAAGCCTGACCCGCGGGACACTGCGCGACGTTGCCGCAAGAAGTGCTCGGAGAGGGGCTGCTCGAGGAGCAAGCTGCGGGTGCGAAAAGCGCAAGCGGCGTCAAGGCCGCGAGGCGCAATGCCAACTTTGTCATCTGCTTGAGAGTCGAGGTACTCGCCATTGGGCCGACACCTTGGCTCAAGAGTTGGGCTCGGTCTAGCGATTCACGGCGCCAAATCGGCTGATTGGCGAAGTTTTTCGTTAGTGAACAGTCTTTAAAAAATCGAGAGTCGAAAAATGTGGTACCGGTACCAGGTTCTTCCCGACACCCTGCGGCAAATTGACCGAGTTAGAAAAATTGCGGGCACTGCTCGCGGCGCGTCGAGTCTAGATCAGCCCGCGCGTGTCGTCGGGACGGTCGACGCAAATTTTGCGGCGCCGGCGCTCTCGGTGAGCAACCGGCGCGGAGCTTGCGAACGTGCTTTTCGAAATCGGTCCGGCCCGGACTCAGAAGAAGAAGTAGGTGACGCCGAATTGCCGCTTGGCGCGCCCTGGTTAGGAGAGTTTAGAACCGCGGCCTCGGCGTTACGCGCCACGGGAACGCGAATTGAGGGTTGAGCGGTATTACCCATCGGGGAGTTCAGTTGTCTACATTCCGCTGCGCCGACGCCGCGGGTCAGCGTAAGATCTGGGGGCATGCCGCTTCGGACTGCCGCAACGCAACTCGAGACCGTGCAAGACGTCGGCGAGATCTGTCTCTCGTCCAGGAGAACATGACGAGCAGATTACACGGACGAGCCGCGAAGCACTTCCACCTCACCCCAAAAAAGCCAAGGACGTTGGCCTTTAGTCGCTGTAGCGCGCCCTAGTAGAAGAGTTTAGAACCGCGGCGAGCCCGGCTTGAACGAGACGCTTCATGCGCTGGTTTAATTGGGCCACGCGTCCGGCAGAGCTCGCTATGGGAGAAATCCGCATTTGGCGTGTTCGCGCAGATCCGTGACAGCGTCGGCTTCACGATGCGACGCGCGCCGACGGCTGGGTCTGGGCCGAGTACGAAGCCGACGGCACGGTCATCTCCACGGGCCACCCGGAGGGCTGCCGGAAGTGCCACCGCGCCGGCAAAGACTACCTGCGCTGGTTGCCCTGAGTCGAGCTAGGCGCTCGCGCTCGCTGGCGGATCCAGCAGTACCCACAGCCGCGCAATCTTTCCGTCTACGATCTCGGCCGCGTCGATGCCGGTCACGATCACGGGGCCGCTCGGGGGGCCCGCATGCCAGCGCAGGCAGGCGAGGCCGTGGTGGCCAACTGCGACGCCTTCGGCCACGAACGTGAACTCCGGCCCGAATTGCTGCAAGAGCTTGCCGGCGACCTCCGAGATTGCAGCGCGCCCGTTCACGGTATTGGCCGGCTCGTACATCACCGGATCGGCAACGAATAGCTCTTCCAGAGCGGCCTCCCGTTTAAATGTATCGCGCTCGTTGAACACGCGCTCGAGATTGGAGCGCAGCAAGTAGTCGTGGTCGGATTCCATGCTTGGCCTTTCAAGCAAACTTCACGAGGTTGTGCGCGGTCAGTGGACCGCCCGGAAACTGAACTAGCCGGCCGCCCGCTGAAAGCGTGCCCAGGTCGATGCCGAAGAAGCCGAGCCGCGTGATGAGCGCGCCGACCTCGGCCTTTGCTTCGGCATCATCGCCCGAGACGAACAGCACGCGCTTGCCTCCTTCGGCGGCGGGGTCGTCCACCAGCAACTGCGCGAGATAGTGGTTGAATGCTTTGACCACGCGCGCCCCGGGGACGAGCTCGGCGAACACTTCCGACGAAGTGCGGCCGCCCAGCTCGGCAGGCTTGAACAGCGGCGCTTCGATGGGATTGTTGGTATCGATGACGATGCGATTGCCGAAACTCGGTAGCCCACCGAGCGCGCTCGGCAGCTTCGACCAGTTGACCGCGACGAACACCAGGTCCTTCGACGCGGCCTCGTCCCGGGTCCCGGCTTGGATGTGCGGACCCAGGCGAGTGACGAGCGGCGCGAGGCTCTCTGGCCCACGGCTGTTCGAGATCGTGGCGGGGATACCTTGGCGAGCGAGGACGGCGGCAATCGCGCTGCCGATGTTGCCCGCGCCGATGATGCCGATCTGCGATTTCTGAGTCATTTTTCTGCTCCTTTGAGGGTGCGACGGACAGAAGATGCCTCGCTGAAGTCTCAAGCGTTAGTAGGTGAGACATTGTGATACTTTCAACGAATACTTGAAAGTATGGAAACCCTCGGCAACCTGGAATCGTTCCTGCGCAGCGCCGAGCACGGCAGCTTCTCGGAGGCCGCACGGCGCTTGTCTCTGACGCCCGCCGCGGTGAGTCGCAACGTGGCCATGCTCGAGCGCAACTTGGGCGTGCGACTGTTCCATCGCTCTACGCGCAAGCTTTCGTTGACCGAAGCGGGTGAAGCCTTTCGCGCGGCGATTGCCGGGAATCTGGAGGGCATTCATGCGGCGATCGCGGGCATCGCGAACAGCGGCGGAGAGCCCGCGGGAACGCTCAAGATCAGCCTGGCACCGAGCTTCGGCACGATGCACGTGCTGCCGTTGCTCAAGCCCTTCTTCGAGCGTTACCCACGCATTCGGCCCGAGCTTCACTTCGAAAACCGCCCGGTCGAGCTGATCGCGGAGGGGTACGACGCAGCGATCGGCGGGGGATTCGAGCTCTCCGCCGGCATCGTCGCGCGAACGCTGGCTCCCGCGCACATCATTGCCGTCGCTGCACCGAGCTACCTGAGTCGTCAGCGAACGCCCCTCGACCCAAGCGGGCTGAAGACGCTGCACGGCATCGTGATGCGCTCGCTCGGCACCGGTCGTATCCGTCACTGGACGATGCGCAACGCAGCCGGCGAGGAGTTGCCTGCACCACTCAGCGAGTCGCTCGTCGTCAACGATCCGAGCGCGATGCGCGAAGCCGCCTTGCTGGGCCTGGGCGTGACCATGCTGGCCGTGCCCGATGCCGTGCACGCACTCGAAGCGGGCTCGTTGGTTCGCGTGCTCCCGCGCTGGTACGCGGATGCCGGCGCGATCTCGCTGTACTACGCGTCGCGCACACTCTTGCCGACCAAGACGCGCGCGTTCATGGACTGGGTGGTCGACGCCTTCAAAGCCCAACGTCTAGCCGAGCGCTTCGCCGGCAGCCTGGGCTGGGTGTAAGTCATCCAGTGCGCCAGGCAAAGCCCGGGTGAGGAGGAAGCGATGTAGATGAAGCAGAAACTTCACCAGGGACCCAAGCGGGCGCGAGCCCGTGCGGCAAAGGCTGACCACCAGCCGGAAGCGAGTCTTGCGTGGCCGTACGACCGGGCAACCGGGAAGGAAAGCTGCGAAGCGTCTGAATGACCAGCTTGACCGCGTCGTCGGCACGCTGGTGCGGCTGGTGCGCGCCTAGAGTCGGTCGGCGCTGTGCAGCTCGCGCTTTGCGGGCTGCACGGCACCCACTACAGAGTTCCATTCGGACCAGAACATTCGGTCCGCGCTCAAGCTCGGCCCAGGCGGCGCGGGCAAAGGAGTGGATTTCGATTTCCGATGCTCAATGCTACGCCCAGGATGGGCATGCAGGCATTTTACTTCCCCGCTCTGAGGCTTCTCCGTCTCAAGCGTTCGGTCGCTGTGCCGTTGGCTCTCATCGCGGGTTGCACGTCGACGCCGGACGGTGATGGCGTTGGCGGCGACGAACCGAGCGTTGCCGGAGGGGTGATGAACGGCACGGGCCGTGTGCCGAGCTCGGGCGGCTTCGCAACTGGCGGAACCGATATGGGCGCGGGCCGCAGTGGGGCATCACATTCCGGTGGTGCCAGTGCGACGGGCGGCGTTCTAAACGTGGGCGGAGCGGTAGCGAGTGGGGGCACAACTGGGATTGGAGGGGCGGCAGGTACCGGCGGGACGACGCGTACCGGGGGCGCAGCGGGAACGGGGGGCGCAGCGGGAACGGGGGGCGCAGCGGGAACGGGG
>Ga0302321_100000904_pt1 | contig 25545 bp, 21 predicted proteins | sample Fen_T0_1_FD_202505 | JGI IMG/M metagenome (GOLD analysis project Ga0302321, IMG submission 202505) | Peat permafrost microbial communities from Stordalen Mire near Abisko, Sweden - Fen_T0_1 | ecosystem: Environmental > Terrestrial > Soil > Wetlands > Permafrost | place: Sweden: Abisko...
GCAATATCGTGGTCACATTCGCCCGTCGCACACCCGGCGCTGGTGACGAGGACCACGGACCCGGATTAGGCTACGTCGACGTCTTCGACCTTCAGGGAAATCTGCTGCTCCGCTTGCAGCATGGCAGCTTCCTCAACGCGCCCTGGGGCATTGCCCTGGCGCCGGGAGACTTCGGGACATTCAGCCACCGCCTGCTGATCGGAAACTTCGGCGACGGACTGATCCATGCCTTCAACGCGGTCAGCGGCAAGTTCGAGGGCACCGTGCAGGATGCCAACGGCGCACCGTTGTGGATTGACGGCCTGTGGGCCCTGAGTTTCGCCGCCGATAACGCTAAATCGGGTCTGGCGAACGAACTCTATTTCACCGCCGGTCCGAACGATGAGAACGACGGCGTTTTCGGCAAGCTTACTGCAGTGAGCACCGACCAACGGGGCAATTCCGAGTAGCCTGGAATGGTCTGGCCAGGTCAACCTCTCTCCGACCTGGCTGGACCACTTTTTCCCCCGCCTTAGAACTCTTCCCCGTCCCCGTACGCTTCAGCGAGCAGAGCTGGCGCGCGTCCTGGGATTGCGATTCGCCAGCACCCCAAAAGAAAAGCGGCGGGAACTCGCCTTCGAGTCTCCGCCGCCCAATGCTGATATTCGCTGCCGGTGCTTACGCCGAAACCGACTGTTCGGCCAGCAATCGTGCGATCTTCTCCAGCACGAACTGCATGCTGGTGTTGGCGTCGATGGTCGCGTCCACTTCGTGATGATGTCCGGCGGCCATGACCAGCACCTTGGTCCCCTCGTGCGACTTTTTCACCATGTAGGGCAAATGGTGACGGTCGTCCTTGCTCAGCGTCGAGCCGAGAATGACCAGGTCGAAGGCATCTCGGCGCAGGACTTCCATAACGCCTTGACGGCCAATTGCAGGCGTGACGTGGTGTCCGGCCTTCTTCATTTCCGCCGCCTGCGCGGCGAGCACCTGCTCATCGTCTTCCCCATACAGAATCTTGATCGTCGCTTTGGAACTGGTTGCGGGCAAAGTGGGTCTCCTGTGACTCCACTCGGAGCTTAGCAACTTGGAAGGCCGGTTCCGAGGTCACGGAAGATCAGGTCCAGCCGGGTAAAACCGGGCATCAGCCCTTGGATTTGCGCTCGCGACGGCCTTCAGACCGTCACCGCGGTGCGCGCCCTTCCCGGGCCGGTCCGGAGCTCTTCGTCACTCCTCCCTGTGACCCAACCCATAACCCCCAGGTGACGAAGCTCACAGCCATCCGGAAGGGCCTGCTGTATCTACGAGAGGGCGGCCCGCGCAACCTTATGAATGCCCTCAAAGATGCAGGACACCTCTTCCGGCTGGCAGCCGTCTTCCTGATTGGCATCCTCGCGTTTCTTGGCATCCGCGGCTTTCTGGTTCCGCGCAGTTTTGGACAGTACGGCCACTACCGCGGGGACGCTCTGGCCGATCTCGCCGCCCGCCCCATCAACTATGCCGGCCACCAGGCTTGCGAAACCTGCCACTCCGACGTTCTCGACAAGAAAAAAGACGGCCGGCACGCGCACGTGAACTGTGAAGCCTGCCACGGACCACTGGCAAAACACGCCGACGATCCCGCCTCCGTGCAGCCTCCCAAACTCGACACCGCCGTCCTCTGTGTCCGTTGCCATGAGGCCAATGCCGCCAAGCCACGGAGTTTCCCGCAGGTCGCGTCCGCCGACCACTCCTCCGGTCTCCCCTGCGACACCTGCCACCAGCCGCACAGTCCGGCCATCACCGCGGAAGGCCCGAAATGAACGTCACCCGGCGCCATCTCTTGCTTCTGTTGCCCGCCGCCGGCCTCGCCTGGCAACACGTCCTTGCCGGAACCCCGGAATCCTCCCCCAACTACAAGCTGACCGAGCATTGGTGGGGCATGCTGATCGATCTCCCCAAATGCATCGGCTGCGGCAACTGTGTGCGCGCTTGCCAGGCCGAAAACGACGTCCCCGACGGATACTTCCGCACCTGGATCGAGCGCTACCACGTCACTGACTACGACATCGAAAATCCCGTCGTGGATTCGCCTGATGGCGGCAAGAAGGGGTTTCCGCCTGCGAAAGAAGCCGGCGGAAAGAATTTCTTCGTTCCCAAACTGTGTAACCACTGCGCGGATTCACCCTGCACGCAGGTCTGTCCCGTGGGCGCGACTTTCATCGGCCCCGATGGCGTTGTTCTGGTGGACAAGCAATATTGTCTCGGCTGCCGCTACTGCGTACAGGCCTGCCCCTACGGATGCCGCTTCATCAATCCGAAAGCCCAGACTGCCGAAAAATGCACTCTTTGCTATCACCGGATTACGAAAGGCCTCACCACCGCCTGTTGCGAATCGTGTCCGACCGGCGCGCGGCAACTCGCTGACCTCAAAAATCCCAACGATCCCATTCACGAGTTTCTGAAGACCCACAGTGTGCAGGTCTTGAAACCCTCAATGGCGACTCACGCGAAAGTTTTCTACAACGGCCTGGATGGCTCGGTGCGATAGGCACGGCGCGATAAGGAGAAGGGTATGCCCGGCGTTGAAGGCTTCATGTATCCGAACGAAGTTGAGCTTCAATGGAGCGTACTGATCGTCCTGTACCCGTTCCTCACCGGGCTGGTAGCCGGCGCGTTCATTCTGGCGTCGCTGGAACGGGTTTTCAATGTGAAGTCGGTGAAGCCCACCTACCGGCTGGCGCTGCTGACGGCTCTCGCCTTCCTGCTGGTCGCACCTCTGCCCCTGCAACTCCACCTCGGCCATCCCGAGCGCTCCTACGAAATGTATCTGACGCCGCACCGCTCCTCGGCCATGGCCATGTTCGGGTTTGTCTACCTGTGGTACCTGATGGCCGTCCTGGTGTTGGAAATCTGGCTTGATTACCGCCGCGACATCGTCCTTCTATCCCAATCCACCACCGGCTGGACGCGCTGGATTTACCGGGCCATGACGCTCGGCTCCAGCAACCTCAGCGAGCGCGCCCTGCACATCGACGAACGGGTCGGCTACCTGATCACGGTGATCGGCATCCCTTCCGCCTTCCTCCTCCACGGATACGTCGGATTTATTTTCGGCTCGGTGAAGGCCAACCCGTGGTGGTCGACACCGTTGATGCCGGTAGTGTTTATTTTTTCAGCCATGGTCTCCGGAATCGCCGCCGTCATGCTCCTCTACATGCTGATGATGCGAGCCCGCAAGCAGACCATCGAAATGTCCTGCGTGGACACGATTGCGCGCTACCTCTTCTACACCTTCATCATCGATTTCAGCCTTGAGATGCTCGACCTGATCCACCGCATTTACGAGGCGGGCGAATCCTTCCGCAGCCTCGACTTCATGGTTCATACCAAGCTCTACCTGTCCCACATCGTGGTCCAGATTATCCTCGGCACGGTGACTCCCATCGCGCTGCTCGCTCTGACCCAGGTGCTGAGCCTGTCGGACATCGCTCGCAAACGTATTTACGCGCTCGCCGGATGCCTCACCTTGATTGGCATCTTTGCCATGCGCTGGAACGTAGTCATCGGCGGGCAGTTGTTCTCCAAGAGTTTCCTGGGCTACACCACCTACAAGATGGGTCTGGTCACACGCGAGGGACTGCTCACGGCCATCGTCCTGACCGTTCTGCCGCTGGTCATACTGTGGGTGCTGGTAAAGCTCTTGCCGCCCTGGCCTGAAGAATCGGCAATCCCGGACGCAACACCTGCTCGCTGAACCGAGCACGCCATCAGGAATCCCGTTTGCGGATCGATAAAAAGGCGATGATCCTCGCTCTCCACCGAGAAACCACGCTTTCGGAATTGTTCGTGGCGTATCTGCTGGCACGGAATGTCCGGTACGAAGAGAACCTAGTTGACCAACTTCAGCACTCTTTCGTTTCCAGTTCTACGGGTGCGGTTGCTTGAGGAGTTGCTCGGAGCTACGGGATTTTCTGCTCTAGTCAACCTACGCGGCTTGCTTGGCCGGGGATTCAGTCCGGGGCGCATGCACATCCGCCACGGGGGATTGAAAGTCGCTCAGTGATCCCACCGGCAGAATCATTCGCAAAGAATTGAGAATCGAAAGCAGGTCGATCACTTCCTGCGCGATGGCTCCCTGAATCGGACTGATTAGCCCAAAAGATGCGGCCCCCATCCCAATCAAGCTCAGGCCCATTCCGCCGACTGCACTGGTAAGTGCGATTCCCCGCATCCTTCGCCCAATGTGCATCAGTTCGTCCACACTCTTGAGCGAAGATTGCAGGATCACTGCCCCCGCTGCTTCCGAGGTAATATCACTGTTTACTCCCAGCGCGATTCCAGCTGTGGCAGCCATCATCGCGGGAGCGTCATTGATTCCATCACCCAGGTAAAGTGTGTTTGATTTCGCGGTCATCTCCCGGACAAACTCCACTTTTTGCTCGGGAGTCTTGCCTCCGTGCGGCTCCGTAATTCCCATTCCGGCGGCAAACAGTGCCACCTCGGCCGGGCGGTCGCCGGAAAGCAGAATTACCTTGTTGATCGAGTGGTTTGTCCCGACATGCTTTAGGAACGACTTGCTCTCCCGCCGTGGTTCATCTTGAAAGTGGAACACGCCAGCTAGGTTGCCATCCAGCAGCAATACGCACTCGAGCCCAGGAGCCACAGCGGGCATTTCCGCAGCCAGGTTTGCGGAGAGCTTTCCGCGCCCGGTCACAGTCACCAGATGTCCTTCGACGTGCCCAAACAATCCCGCCCCCGGAGCCTCGGAAACATCCTTCACTGACAGTAGCGGCAGCTGCAGCGCTTCAGCTGCCGCCAGCACCGCGCTCGCGAGCGGATGCTTCGAGTATCGCTCCAGGCTGGCGGCATATTGCAGCGCTGTTTCCTGAGTCATACCGCCAAGGCAATCAACGTTGGTCAAACTCGGCTTGCCATAGGTCAGAGTGCCGGTCTTGTCCACGATGAGCACATGGCAGGTCTCCATCTTCTCCAGAATCGACGGGTCTTTGATGATGATCCCAAACCGCGCGCCAACCGAAATCGCGCCGATGATCGCTACTGGAATGGAAATCAAGAGTGGGCAGGGTGTTGCAATCACGAGCACGGCAAGAAAGCGTGAGGAGTCTCCGCTCAACCACCAGCTTGCAAGCGCAATCGCAATTGCGATCGGCGTATACCAGGATCCGAGGCGGTCGCCCAGCCGTTGTATCTGTGGACGATTCTCCTCCGAGGCATGCAGCACCTCGACAATCTTCGCGTAGCGCGAATCGATCGCTACCTTCATCGCTCGTATCGTCAGCGCCGCGTCGCCATTGATCGATCCCGACAACACGAACGTTCCCGGAGCCTTGGCAATCTGAAACGGCTCTCCGGTCAGGTAGGACTCGTCCATGCTCCCTTGCCCACTCACTACAACACCATCCACGGGACAGATCTCGTGCGGGTAGACGACTAGCTGGTCATCCACCGCGATCGAATCAATCGAGACATCGGAGACAACTCCGCCTACGCGATGGGCCGTCTGCGGCATGCGTTTCGCGAGTGCTCTCAATACCGAGTTTGCGCGCTCCGTCGCAGAGCTCTCCAGCGCTTTTCCGCCCGAAAGCATCAGCACAACAATGGCAGCCACCCAATACTGTCCGAGAATCAGCGCAGTCACGATGGAGAGCAGCGCCAGAATATCGACACTAAAGTTTTTCTTGATCACCTGCTGCACCAGCGAAATCAGCAGCGGCACACTGGCCCCGGCGATCGCCACGCATAGCACAATGTTGACGACGTGCGGGTTGTGCAGCAGGAACCTTACGGCCAGCGCTGTCGCCATCCCTGTCGCAATGAATGAGGCAGTAGCGATCTGTGCCGCTGGACCGCTGAGCCACTTCGCAAATGACCTGGTTTCTTTCAGAAAAGAACTCCCCTCACGAATCCTACCGATCCTTTCGCCGCAAAAGTGAGCACTTTGAAACAGGCGCCACTTGAGTTGTGGAGATAGACTCGGAGCGCATGGCTGAAACCAAAATTTCTTCGACTGACGTCGCGCCCAAGACTCTCGCAGTCTTCGTCCTGCTTCTCGCGGTCGGATTGTCCCTGGCCATCACCCTGGCGTGGCTTGGCCGCGTCATACTCTTACTCCTGTTTGCCGCAATTGTGGTTGCAGTCTTTCTAACGGCCATCGTCGATTGGATCAAAGCGAAGCTAAAACTCAATCAAGGCTTGGCACTCGCTCTCATTCTGTTCACGGCCTCCGCACTTGCCCTTTTCACCCTGTGGATAAGCGGTCCCAACATCATCGAACAATTCGCCAAGCTTCAGACTGACCTTCCCCTAGCTGCACAAAACTTGGTTGAGCGCGTGAAGGGACAGAGTTGGGGCCGCTGGCTTCTTGCCCAATGGTCAGGTTACTCCCAGCTAGCTGACAGCTTCAGCTATGCCCTCACGCGTATCGGGGGGATCGTAGTCAGTACCGCCACTCTGCTCGCCGGACTCATCATCGTGGCGTTTCTCGGCCTCTATCTCGCGGCGGAGCCCGGCGTCTACTTCTCCGGAATCCGTCGCGCCACGCCCAGACGCTATCGAGCCACCCTGGATGGCTGCGCCGCCAGCGCCGTCCGCAGCCTGCGCTGGTGGCTGCTGGCGCAGACGTTATCCATGGCGGCGGTTGGCATCCTTGTCACACTGGGGCTATGGGCACTCGGAGTACCCCTCGCCGGAACCCTCGGCATCATTGCCGCGCTGATGACGTTCATACCAAACGTGGGACCAATCCTATCCGTGGTCCCTGCGGCCTTACTGGCAGTCGCCATCAGTCCCGGAAAAGGTCTACTCACCGTCCTCCTGTTTGTCGTCGTGCATTTTCTAGAGGGCAACATCATCACGCCCCTGCTTCAGCGGCAAATCGTGCGCCTTCCACCCGCTCTGACCTTGACTGTGCAACTACTCCTTGCAGTCGTTGCCGGCCCGCTCGGTGTGGCCCTTGCAGCGCCGCTTACAGCCGCTGCGCTTGGAATCTTCAAGGTGTTGCTCCCGGCTGACGCGATCCCAACTACCCCTGTGGTGACGGGACCGCTCCCTGTTCCCAGACCGATGGCGGCTGTGTGACGTTCGCTAGGAACGCGAAGATGGACTAAGGTCAGCTCGCAACCACCCTCGCTCGATCTCCATCCCGGCCGACAAGATGATCCATTGTGCTCAGTATTCCCGGAGCGCATGAGCGAGTCTCTAAAGGGACTCATAACTTATGGCTACAGCAGTGGATCCAGTCCGCGCAGAACCGATTGCATTTCCGCCCATCGCTGCGCCTCCGGTCCCAGTCCGAGTGCATCGTCAATATCACTGGACGAGCTGGGCGATTGCGATTGGCCTGATCGTCGCCCTCGCGATAGCCGGCCAAGTGTGGCGAACGCATTCTCAGAACGCAATCACCTACGAGACAGTACCGCTCGAACGTGGACTGGTCCAGGCGAGCGTCACCGCAACCGGCGCGGTCAATGCGGTGGTGGACGTTCAGGTCGGCAGTCAAGTATCCGGCAACATCAAAGCGCTCTACGCCGATTTCAATACGAAGGTCACCAAAGGCCAACTAGTCGCTCTGATTGACCCCGCTGTGTTCCAAACTCAGGTGAATCAGGCCCAAGCAGCACTGGGCTCGGCGCAGTCCGGAGTTCTCGCGGCTGGAGCGCAGGTTCAGAAGGCGACTTCAGATCTCGCGGGGACAATCGCAAACTCGAAGGGCGCCGACGCTTCAATTGCGAAGGACCGTGCCCTCGCACTCAACGCCCACAACCAGTGGGAGCGGACAAACAGTCTCTTTAAACAAGGAATCATGTCTCGCCAGGATGACGACACTGCCAAGGCCGCGATGGATGCGGCTGAAGCTCAGGTCGTTGCGGACCAAGCCCTGATCGACGCGTCGAAGCAAACGATTCAGTCGGCCCAATCCCAAGTCGGGGCAGTGCAGGCGCAGCTTGGTTCTGCCAAAGGCCAGGAGCGCCAGGCCCAGGCCGTGCTCGGTCAGGCCAAGATCAGTCTTGCACACACCCGCATCACCGCGCCAGTCGACGGCACGGTCATTGCACGACGTATGGACGTGGGCCAGACCGTCGCAGCATCATTTGCTGCACCTACCGTGTTCGAGATCGCGCAAGATCTGACCAAGATGCAACTCGACACCAACGTGGATGAGTCCGATGTCGGCAATATCAAGGCAGGCCAGAACGCGACCTTTACTGTGGATGCATATCCGGGAACAACATTCAGCGGCCAGGTTGCGGACGTCCGCAAAGCTCCGATCATCACGCAAAACGTAGTCACCTACGATGTCGTCATCGCCGTTTCCAATCCTGACCTCAAACTGTTTCCCGGGATGACCGCCAATGCCCGCATTCTGACGACGAAACTCGACGACACCTTCAAAGTCCCAAATGCGGTGTTGCGCCTTCATCCGTCCGTGGCGGTGCTGAAGCAGCTTGGGCTCTCGAACTCCCCGACGGGTAAGGCCCAGGTCTATGTATTGCAGAACGGAAAGCTCAAAGCCGTACCGGTGACGTTTGGGATCTCCGATGGACAATACACGGCCGTGACCTCAGGCGATCTGCAAATGGGAGAGCAACTAGTAGTGCGATTTAGCACGGGCGCATCCTCCCCCACCCCGAGTACTTCGCCGACAGGTCCCACAGGCACGCGGCGAGTGCCCGGACTGTGAACCCATGAGGAAACCATAGTGTCGCCGCTCATCGACGTGCGAGGTCTTACGAAGACCTACCTGCTCGGCGACGTTGTTGTGAACGCCCTGCAGGGCGTGACCCTGGCGATTGAGCGAGGCACCTTCGTCGCCATCATGGGGGAGTCTGGCTCAGGTAAGTCCACGCTTCTGAATCTTCTAGGCTGTCTTGATCGGCCCACGTCAGGCCAATATCTGCTCGACGGAATCGCGGTAGAGACTATGGATCGCGACCAGCTCGCCGAGATTCGCAATGAGAAGATTGGGTTTATCTTTCAGAACTTCAACCTGCTCCCGAGGATGAATGCGCTCGAAAATGTCGAACTACCGTTGCTCTATAAGGCCAGTGAAACTCCTGACGGAGACGACCTGGGCGCTCACGCCTTGGCAGACGTCGGACTAGTCGGCCGAGAGCGCAACTTTCCTGCGCAACTCTCGGGTGGACAGCAACAACGTGTGGCCATTGCCCGCGCCTTAATCAACAAACCGGCAATTCTGCTGGCGGATGAACCCACCGGCGCTCTCGACTCTCACAATAGCGCTGACATCATGAGTATCTTTCAGGCGCTGAACCGCACTCAGGGCATCACTATTGTCATGGTGACGCATTCGGATGAGATCGCAACTTACGCCCATCGAGTCATTGGTTTTCGCGATGGTTTGATTGTTAGTGACAAGCAAATGACGAAGCGGCCAGCTCTCGCGGAAACGGTCGCGTTGCAACCTGTTGGAGCGGTGTCGCCATGAAGCGCCTGTTCTCGTCCGTGCGCATCGCCTTCCGGGCGCTGAAAATGAACAAACTGCGCTCGGCGTTGACCATGCTTGGCATTGTCATCGGCGTTGCCTCCGTAATCGCGACGGTCGCTATCGGTTCAGGCGCCACTCAGCGGATCCAGCAGCAGATCGCGAGTATTGGCAGCAACATTATTATTGTGATCCCGGGCAGCATGAGCAGTTCCGGGGTGCGCTTAGGCACCGGCAATGCTGTTACCCTCTCGGAGGCCGACGCCAGGGAACTTGTGGCGCAGTGTCCCGATGTCGCACTCGCGGCACCCGTGGTTCGAGGCGGAGCCCAGGTAGTCAACGGAAACAACAACTGGGCGACCTTTGTCTACGGCATTACTCCCGACTACCTGACCATTCGCGATCTCACGGTGGCCGCTGGCGCTGAGTTTACGCAATCGGATGTGGACAGCGCCAACAAAGTCGCTGTGCTGGGACAGACGCCGGTCGACAATTTGTTCGATGGCGCCGATCCGATCGGCCAGTCGATCCGAATCAAGAACGTTCCGTTCACGGTCGTCGGCGTACTCACGCGAAAAGGCCAATCGTCACAAGGACAGGACCAGGACGATGTCATTCTGCTTCCGATCTCCACTGCCAAACGGAAAGTGATCGGCGTGAAGCAAGCGAATGCAGATGCGGTGGATACCATCATGATGCAGGCGAAGTCCGGCGCCCAGATTCCGGCCGCGCAGGAAGAGGCGGACGCTCTGCTCCGGCAGCGGCACCATCTGCAGACGGTTGAGGCGAATGACTTTTCCATCCGCAACTTGGAGGAACTCTTCGCAGCGCAAGAAGCATCCTCGAAGATCATGGCAATTATGCTGGCGGCCGTGGCTTCGGTCTCGCTGGTCGTGGGCGGCATCGGCATCATGAACATCATGCTGATCTCGGTTCGAGAGCGAACCCGCGAAATTGGACTAAGACAGGCCCTGGGTGCCAAGACCCGCGACATTCTCACGCAGTTTCTGGTTGAGGCAGTCACCCTGTCAATCGCGGGCGGGTTCGTCGGAATTGTGTTTGGGATTGCCGCATCACTGCTGATCTCGCAACTGGCGGGTTGGGCGACATCCGTTGGTCCGGGCGCAGTGTTCCTAGCGGTGTTTTTCTCGGCTTTGGTGGGTATTGGCTTTGGCTACTATCCGGCGAGAAAAGCCGCATTTCTGGATCCAATCGAAGCTTTACGATCCGAGTAGGCTCTCTCCCCGAACCGGCCGAGCCATCGCACCAATGCATTGACCTTTGGCATTCAGATCGACCATGGTCACGAGAAGACAATTCGTCGGAAACGCTGCCTTATTTGCTGCTCTTCCTGGCTTTGCGATGACGAACACGTCGCTCGCTTCCGATGACGGGTACGGAGCAACTCTCTGTGCGTTGCGCAGCCCTCTCAGTGAACCTCTGGAACATGGGGCGCTGCTGCTGGAACTCGTGCGATGTGCCACGCTTGCTGCCAACGGCCATAATACGCAGCCATGGAGATTCGAGTTGTCGCCTGATGTGATCTCGATTCAGCCCGATCTCTCCCGGCGAACGCCAGTGGTCGATCCGGACGAGCATCATCTCTGGGTGAGTTTGGGCTGTGCCACCGAAAACCTTGTGCTCGCCGCGGCGGCGCTCGGCAAGCATGCCAACGTGGTATTCGGAACGCAGCAAGTGCATGTCGCTCTCGACAACGCCATGTCCTTGCGCTCGCCTCTGGTGGACGCGATCTTCCAGAGACAGTGTACTCGCGCCGAGTATGATGGCCAGCCGATGCCAACCGACGTCCTCCAGGAACTGACGCGAGCCGCGGATCGAAGAGGTGTTCGTCTGCTGCTGCTTACCGAGCGGGCAAAAATCGAAGGCGTACTCGACTACGTCACGCAAGGGAACAGCGCGCAAATCCGCAACCGGGCTTTCGTAAATGAGCTGAAAAACTGGATCCGGTTCAACGAGGCCGACGCCCTTGCCGCCGGCGACGGTTTGTTCTCACGGTTGACGGGTAATCCGACATTGCCCCGTTGGCTCGGCAATATGATGTTCAGCATGCTTTTGAGCGAGAAGTCGGAGAACGAGAAGTGCGTCAAGCAAATGCGTTCATCGGCCGGCGTGGCGGTCTTTGTCGGGGAACACGCCGACCCCGCACACTGGTTCGAAGTCGGCCGCGCCTACGAGCATTTCGCCCTTGCTGCAGCTACACTCGGCGTGCGTACGGCCTTCCTGAATCAACCGGTCGAGGTCCCGGCGGTGCGAACCCAGTTCGCTCAGTGGCTCGGATTGGGCGCGGGGCGGCCCGACTTGGTCGTGCGCTTCGGGCGCGGCCCGCGGATGCCCTACTCGTTACGACGCCCGGTGGCCGAAGTGATTGTGCGATGAATACGTTACAAGGTTAGTCATCTGCCTAACTCAAGTCTTATCGCAACGATGGCCCGCCCCTCAGCGCAGGTCATTCAGTTTGGCCTAAGGAACACAGCGAGGCGTGGAACATGATCCTGATCGTTACGGTAGGGCTGGTGGCAATCGTCACCGTTGTGTTCATCGTTGGATCTCGTCGCTGGGAATCCGTCAGCAAAGAGATGCGTGTCAACCTCGAGGCAGCGCGTCTGCCTAATGCGAGAAAGACATATGACCCAGATGAATTGATTGGCTTACCTGCGCCAGTGCAGAGGTATTTTCGAGCGGTCCTGAAGGACGGGCAACCCATCGTAGACTCCGTCAATATAGCGCACTCGGGCACCTTCAACATGAGTGCAACCGGAGAACAATGGAAGCGGTTCACCTCGACCCAGCGCGTGATAACCCGGCGGCCCGGTTTCGACTGGGACGCCCGTATCGAAATGATGCCTGGCCTAGCCGCGTGCGTGCACGACGCCTACATTGCTGGGGAAGGTATGCTTCAGGCATCGCTGTTCGGACTGATCTCTCTGGCGAATCTGCGCGGCACGCCAGAGATGGCGCGGGGTGAACTCATGCGTTTTTTTGCCGAGGCTGCCTGGTATCCGACGGCACTGCTGCCCAGCCAAGGAGTGCTCTGGAAAGCAATCAACGACTCTTCCGCCGAGGCAACTTTGCGGGACGGGGAAACCGCTGTGACACTGCTTTTTCGTTTCGATGAAAACGACCTGATCAAGTCAGTGCGTGCCGTATCGCGTGGGCGCACAGTGCGGGCCACCGTGATTCCAACACCGTGGGAAGGTCGATGGAGTAAGTATGAGCGGCGTGGCGGGATGTGCATACCTACTGAGGGCGAAGTGGCGTGGGTGCTTGCCGAAGGGCCGAATACCTACTGGCGCGGTCGAATTACTAGCATCCACTATGAGTTCCAACGTTGATCGCCTCCGATCAAGGGTGCAAGGGCGGTGTTTCTGGCCTTGCATGGCAGAACGTCCCTCGTGTCAGTGTGAAAATGCCTTCGAGGTTGTCACCGTGGCTTGCCGGATCGTATGTTCCGTTTTGACCAGACATGTGTGAGATCGGAACCCGATAATGGTATTTGGACCTTTAACGTCCGGACACATAGAGGTGTACGGATCTCTGCCTTTGAGTTCTCTCACTCGCCGGGTAGCCTTTTGAAAGATGACGTGGGTCTGTGCGTTTTCGACGACTCACGGCAATGGGCGACCACCGGGACTCCGAATCGAGCAGGCAATGCCAGTAAAGGACAAATTGGCCCGGCTCCGGGATGCGCTAACTCTCTCGGCGCTCCTCTTGGTATTGCCGGCGATAAATCCGCCCCAAAAGGTAAATCGCCTCCGGCTTTCTCCTCCTGCGCTGCAGGCGGGCCGGTTCATTGATGTTGAATCTCAGCTAGGACCGCAGCCGCCATGCGGAGATGAGCTCATTCCGTTCTATCCGGTCTATCCGGGTTTGGACGATTTGGCCATCGTGAAATCGTGGAGCAAGTCTGACCTCGGCCCGGACTGGAAACCGCCCGCATGCACCGGTTGGGCTGAAGTGGGCTTTACGACGTTGGTGACCATAGCCGCGCGATTTCCTCATACCTCGGAAGCTAGCGGCTTGTTTCGCCAAATCGGAGCAATTTCAGAACTCGCGGGCATGCGCTACTGGTCGACCACTCACAAGCAGTGGCGAACGCTAATTGTGGACGCTTATGCTCTGACCGGTTTGCAGCCCGGTCGACGCCGCGGAGACTTTACGTCCGATGAGATCAAGGAAGGCAAGGTGCTCTACTTCGAACAGGTCGACAACCTTTCTGGCAAGGCCATCTACCGGATGCACATTGTAGAGGCTTCGGCCAGGCGACTCGTCTTCGATGTGGAGAACGTCAGCACGATGCGCTATTTCCTCATCCCTATCCTTCACCCGGGTGACCTGCAGTCGATGTACTTCCTGGATCGCGAGTCGGATAGCGTCTGGCGCTACTACAGCATCGTGCGCACGGGAAAGAATGCCAACGGGCTAATCGCGGGAAATGAGTCTTCCTCCATCAATAGGGCCGTCGCGTTCTATCGTCACCTGGTCGGAATTCCAACCGCACAAGAGCCGCCGGGGGCGCGATGAAGAAAGAGAGTTGTGAAGCCTTCGCAGACTGCGCCTAATCCATCTAATGCTGCACTCATGTTCAGGAGTCACGATGGAACTGACAGCGTACGATCCAGAGAACTATTGCCCGCGGCGGGCGATCTTGGGGTCAGGAAAAAACGAAAAGCACCCGGCCAGCAAAAGTGCCCAGGCCGCCCCAAGCGATATGCCACTGGCGACGTCGCTTGGGTAATGTACTCCGAGGTAGATGCGAGTCATTCCCACCAGCAGTATGATCCCAACCGTCATCGCCAGAATCGCGATTTGATGCCCGGTCGTTTTAGAATGCCGGCACGCAAGAATGGCTACGGTCAAATAGAGGGATGCGGCCGCCAGTGAGTGGCCGCTGGGATAGGACAAGCCCGAAACCTCGACGAGCTGTGTAACGACCTCAGGGCGAGCCCGGTCAATGTAGTCCTTGATTGTGGTCGTTAGAATTCCTGTACCCGCGGAAGCTGCCACCAGTTGCAGCGCCCCCATCCGGTCCTTCAAGAGGAGCAGTACACACAACGCTATGGTCGAAATAAGCACCACGAGTGTGACCGATCCCAATGCCGTCAAATCCACGGCCACCACCGTGAGCCAGGGCGTTCGTGCCTTTGCGAGACCAATCAGGATCGTACGATCCACGCCGGACACCTCGTGCTCCAGCAGTTCAGAAGTGATCTTGATAAAAAAGCCAAAAGCCAGCGAGGCCGTCCCCAACCACCAGGAGGCCTTTATCGCTCGGGCCGAGAATTTAGCTGGACTCGATTGCATGCCGTATCTCCCACATACAGCCTCACCCGCCACGGCTGAGAAAATACAGAAGAACTTCCCCTTACTCGGACGAGAGAACTGGCTGGACGGGATCATCCGCGGCCGTGGCAACCACTGGCGGAGCTGCTTTCTTCAATTGTTCAAGTTCGGCCTGAACTCTTGCCCAGTCCTTTGGTTTTCGCTTCGTCGCGTAAGGAGCATCCGGATGCCCATAGAATTCCAGAAGCTCAGCCCGAACCTCTAGCGAAGCACCACTAAAACTCTCCTTCGCTAGCGCGTCCAGCAACTTTGCATGCGTCTCATCGTTGAGCCGATATTTTCCCGGCCCCGTTATTGCGCCGGTGTCAAAATTCTCGTTGGGCAAGTCCGGCTGGCCAGCACCTACCTGGGTTAGCAGCTGTCGGTTGCGATCCAGAGTCGCGTTGAAGCTCGCTTGGAATAGTTTTTCCGCCTCGTGTCCTCGCTGTTTACGAACTCGCTCAGTTGACACCTGCCATGCGCAGACTCTCCTCCGCCTCTCGTGCTTCCTTCTTAAGAACTGGATCCCCTGATTTTTCTAACTGCTTAAGCGCAGCTAATTTTTTGGCCACCTCCGCAGGGCGCATGGCCTCGCAAAGGTACGTAATCTTTTGTAGGACGTCGAGTTCGGTCGACTTTAGAGGCACTATTCCTCGCGAGAGCTGCTCACCCCGGAAATACGGCCGGTTAGGATCAAGTTCATAGGTCGCAGTCCAGCGGTTGAGGATCTTCTGATCCGGAGCGAACAGGAAGAGCAAGTAGCGCTGACCGGGCATAAACTCCTCCCGCATGTGACTATCGACCCAGGCCGGTTCGTCTCTGGGCAAGAAAACGTACTCAGATTGCCCTCCGCCTTAATCCTGGCTTCGAGATCCATCGTCCATCGCTTGCTGACGCCTTCGCTTCGCGTAACAGTGCCGACCACGACGAACCGGCTGGCAGCTGCTCTTTTGTAGAGATCGCCGAAATCACTTTCCGGTGCAACCATGGGCGTATCGATTTGCGCCTTCGCCGTCCCAGCATTCGCAAGAGTGAGGCCGAGGAGAAAGATGCTTGCGCCATACCGATATAATCGATTCACAAAGCTCCTAAGGTGAAGGTATTACAACCTTCCGCAGTTTTGATACACGTACTGCGGGGCAATCGGATCGGACACGGCATAGGCCTGATGTTCGTCCTGAACTTGGCGTTGGCGAACAAAAACGCCCTGGGCGTTGTCATAATTTGAAAGAGCCGCCCCGAGCTTGGTGATGAGATCGGCTTGCGAGGTGCCCCAGTTCTCGCGGTTTTCGAGAACTGGGAGGAGTCAGTGCGCAGCAGGTTTTACTGGGTGACAAACATGGCGGAGAGAGTGGGATTCGAATTCGCGTTAGAACGTAAATTCAAGAACATGCAGCGCACTGGCTGTGCGTTTTAGGCATGTAAGGCTATGGTGGTCCACCATTTTGTTGTGTAACTGTTGTGTACGCTGACCTTAAAGCTCACTGATTCAGAGTTGAGTGTCGCGATGCAGCTCCACGATCAATAATTGCAGCCATCTCAACAACTTGAGGAAACAATGTCCACGCCATCCACCCGAGCAGAGCGCCAGCGAACCAATGTGAGAGTTTATCATTATTGAACGAAATCACTGAGCACACGAGCACACGCAGGCGTCATGGGATTGGGGAACCAAAAGTAGGCGGTCACTTGGGGGCCATTTGGATTTAAGAACCGATGCGGCGCCCAGTCGCTTATCGTTTCCGATGCGGGCCACTCACGTTTCACTTGGAGTCAAAGCGAGATTTCCAGAGTGAGGCGACTAAGTACCACAATATTGTCCCGATAATCATGAGGACAGAAAACCGAACGTAATGGCGAGTAAGGACCGTGTAAGGCACAATCCCAAGGTGCCCGGCAAACCACATGCCGAGTACCCCGAGAGTTAGTCCATAGACCCCAGCGAGAACCACCGCAAATCTGGGATCGCTGCGCTGCTCAAACTGTCTTACTGCGCGATAAAGTCCCCAGTAAAAAAGCGTTTGAATGACCATTAGCACTACGACGGGACATAACACACTGATCCAGGGCGATCCGAACTGGTAGTGCAACGTGGCGCCACACACCACTCCTAAAGCGACAACTGAAGGGGATCCCCTCAGCAGCCAAGCCGACAAGTTCAAACCATGGGTCATTGACATGGAGTTGGCCAATTATTATAAGTTTCTTCCAACTCGTCGAGGCTACTCGAAGCAATGTAATAGCCGCCTGAGACCATGCTTGCACCAACCGGTATGCCTCCGAACACACACCCTATTCCCCATGTCTCAACAAAAGACACAGCGCAGATTCCAACGGTTGCTACTGGTCCGACAGCCATGAACGCCGTTCCTAACATCAAGGTTTCCACGGGCTCAATCAAAGCCCATGCCCGAAAGATGGGGGTCGGATCATGCGGATCGAGTGCAGGCGCGCTGGTGCACCCACAGTGCCGACCCGCTGTTGGACCGACCGGTGGCGGAGGTAGTGCGACGCCAGAAAATGGTGAGGGAATCCCAGTTGTTTCAGCGCCCCGATCATCTGCGCCTCCGTGTGATGACTCTTCGACATGAACTCCCCTTTCCGCAAATATGAAATCATACTTAGCTCTGTGCGGTTTTCGGGGAGCAGGTCAGCTGGATATGTTTCTGGTAATCTGCCCCTGGTATCGTTCACGCGAGAATACGACCTGGCCTTGGAATAGTCAGAATGGCAGCCTTCTGATTATTAACGGTTTCTGAAAGCATTGAAAAAGCTGGTGGGATTAAACTGAAGCCTGAAGCCCACCTGCGAAAGCACACAAAAAAGACATATTTTCCTTCGTCCGAGATCATACTCGGACGTGGTTCGGAAGTCGGGAGTTCAATTGAGGAGGTAGGAGGCGAGTTGGGAGCGATACGGTAATGGGACGCCCAGATTGCTTAAGGTCCTCAGATGCGGACCGTGCGCCTTTCACTTGGAGTCTTGGAGTCAAAGTGAAATTCCCAAGTGAAGCGACTAAGTACCACAATATTGGCCCTATAATCATAAGGACGGAAAACCGAATGTAATGGTGAGGAAGGGTCGTGGGGTCGTGTAACTCACAATCCCAAGCTGTCCGGCAAACCACATACTAAGCAATCCAATAGTTAGTCCATAGACACCAGCAAGACCCACCGCAAACCTCGGATCGCTACGCTGCTCAAACCGTCTTACTGCCCGATAGAGCCCCGCATGGCGCAGAACAAATACCCTATCTGTTAAGGTTGAACAATCGGAAGTATAAGAGGAACAGAGCCGCAGCCCAGCTGAGGCCGATCAACAACCGTACAGGGGCTCGTTTGGACCCTCCGCTCAGATTCTTCCCGACCGTTAATGAAGACCATGCCAACAATGCTAAGCCAATGATACCCGCCGGGAGTGCGACGACCACATCTTTGGTCCAGAGGACCAATGCCCAACAGAGATACGATGCTAGCGTAGCGACAAGCGGCACTACGGAACGTCTTGGAGGCTGCGTGAGAGCGCAATACTTTACAAGCTCTTCACGAAGCGAAGCAAAGTTCTCTAAATGTTCAGGGATTCCTATTTTCTTGTCCGGGTGAGCACCTTCAACAACGAGCCAGCCAGCTCGTTCATACAATCTCTTAATTTCTGACAAACTGATTCGCACCTCCGTCCAGCCGCTCCGTTTGCAGACTATCTCCTGGCCCGTCAAAACCCAAATCGCATCTAGGCTTGCGCGATCGAGCCCCCCCCGCCCGGCCAGATAAAAGGCCCCGACAATCGTGCAGCCGACCACTAATATGGCAACGCACTCAAGCACCGCATCCAATGGGCCACCAGAGTTGACTCTGTAACGTGCCAGGATAGCTATTCCCAGGAGCAGGAGAACTGCACTCCACATGGTCAACCGAACGTGTCGATCGCGCTTTCTGGCGGCAATATTCGTTGGTAATACTCTAAACTCCTTCACTTCCGCCTCCGGTGTAACGGCGTCTTCAACAACCCGGTACTTAGTCTTCCAAGTTGAATTGGCATTTCAACACTCCTATCCGCCCGCATCCTCCGCCTTCCTCTGCCTCTAAGCCGTTCCTTCTGCATCTTCTTGACCTGCCCCCGAATTTCCGCGACTGGATCCTACGGGCACATATCGGTTTGATTGGGCCCTTTTTTCTTTTTCCGCCAGAAATTCAGGCCCGTTCGGACTCACGTATCGAGTCGCGGTCGAAACAAAGTTAAAAGATCCCTAGTCAATTGCAATGTATGGTCATTTGTTCAATACCGTCCACATAAAGCAATATTACTGGCACTCCGGGTGGACCTAAATGGAACCACTCATAGAACCCTAGACCCTCACCAAAACCGTTTGCCGCCAGCCAAGGGAGGGCATACCACGCGACTGCTATCCCGCCAAGAATTGCCACTCCGCCGGTAACGGTTTCCGCGACTGCCGATGTACATCCACAATCTCGGCCCGATGTAGGTGCCACCGGCGGTGGAGGCAGGGGACGCCCAGAAAACGGTGACGGAACTCCGGGCAGTTCCAGCCCCAACATGAAAGCATCGTGCTGCTGCTGTATTACGGTCTGCTCGCCGGGCGAACGAACACAGTCGGGACCACATCCTGGCACGTCCTGCATGCCCAAAGGATCCAGAAAATTCAACGGATTGTTGTGGACGTACGCATAAGCGTTAGTGGTTCCTCCCGATCCGATCGGGTCTTCGCTGATAAAGCGCCCAATGGTCGGGTTGTAATATCTTGCGCGATAGTAGTACAGCCCATTGGCATCGTTCTCCCGCCCCGTGTATTGGAACGAGTTTCCGCTCAAGGAACCGTACACCGTAGTGCCTCCAAAAGGATCATAGCTGTATTGCGTTGTCAGATTGCCAGATGCGTCAACCAGCGCCAACACGCTGGCCAATGCGTCCGCGATCGGAGCAGACGCTCCACCAGTATCTGTCCGTTGGAAGAATTCGTCTACGTGACCGCCCACTATCCGGTTTGCAACCGGCGTCGTCCCGGACAGCTCTTGCGTGGCATCCATTCCGTCATAGAGCAATTTATTTCCGACCGCATTTTGAGTCCTGCGACCGTAGGCGTCATACTGATATGCTACCGAGCCCCGGCTCGACAACTGATTGCGCGCGTTCCACCCGTAAACCGCAGCACCATCATTTTGGATATTACCATTGGCATCATATCCAATCGTTGTTCCGTTCCAGTTCGTGAGTTCGTTCCCCACGTCATAAACGGCGGATGCCACCGCCTGCGGGAGGCCTGTACGGGCAAAGCTGCCACCGATCTGGATGCGCTGTCCGGAGGGATCGTACCCGTACGACAGGTTCCCAATCGGATTTGCTCCGAACTGGTAGGTCAGTGCTGTCAGTCGGGAGTCGTTGTCGTATCCATAGGTGGTCATCAGGCCGTTTGGCAGTGTGAGACTGTTGCGCCGGTTTGCATCGTCATAGCCTATAGTCGTGACGGTAGTACCTTGCGTAACCTGCTTAAGACGGTTCGCGTCGTCAAAAGTGTAGATGATTTGCGGCTGGCCAGTGACCTGCGAGATCGCCCGGCGGCTCGCATTGTCATACGTATAGGTGATGATCCCCTGGGACGTAGTCTGCGAAGTCAAGCGATTAAGACCGTCGAAAGCGGGCGTGATTGTACCCGAGACTGAATCCAAGACACTCGACAAGCGACTGCCTCCATCGTACGTATAGGTCGTAGTGCTCTCGTAGCTGGGTCCAGCGGTCGTACCATAACCGACAAAGTGCAGGCGATTCAAACCGTCAAATTGGAATGTGGTAACTTTGTTCCGTCGATCTGTCGAGGTCTGGCGATTCCCGTTGAGGTCATACGTAAAACTCTCCTGTCTCAATAGCGGGTCGGTGGCCGTCTGTAACCGATCCATATTGTTGTACGTATAGATCGTTTTGTTGTTCGTTCCCTGCTGTCGCGCATCCTGCACAGTCAACAGGTTTCCGTTGAGGTCGTAGGTTAAGGACGTAATTCCTGCTAGTGGGTCGGTCACTTGGGTCACCAGATCCAAATTGTTATATTGGTACTTCACGGTTCGCCCAACTGCGTCGGTCTTCGTCGTGACGCGCCCTACGTTGTCATAAAACATCGTGGCCGTAGTGTTCAGCAGGGGGTCTGTTATTGCAATCAGATTTCCGAGGTTGTATTGGAAATGCGTCGTATTCTGCAGTGCATCCGTTACAGAATCCACCAAGCCACCACCAGTGTGAGTGAATGTCGTCGAGTGACCCAAGGGATCAGTGAGGGTCGTTAAGTTGCCTACGGTGTCGTATGTCAGCACCGACCTATGTCCCAGCGGGTCAGTGATGGTCATAGGGCGGGCGTAAGTTCCGTCGTACGTTAGCGTCGTGGTTACCGCGTTTGGTGTGCCGCTCAAGCGGGTCATGGTCGTTGGATTTGCATTTACATCGTAGTCAAGGCTTGTCACCCGACCGAGCTGGTCTGTGACAGACTTTGTAAGGTTGTCGTCGTAATAGGTTAATGTCGTAGTTTGCTGCTCAGGCTTCCCGAGTGCCCGAGTGTCGCTTGTCGCATAGCCATAGGAGTTGAACACGACACGCCGCACATTCTGGTTGGGATCGGTCACGTCGACTTGAGAAACGAGGGTCGGATAGCCTTCTGAGCATCCAGAGCAATAGCGGAAACTCGTCACAGAATAGGGTGGTGGAGCACCCACTCCTTCCACGACGCTGAAGGTGTCGTTCGCTGTAGCACCTGTAACGGTCCAATTAAATAGATACGTCCCGCCATCAGCCTGAACTTGTCTGATCAATGCTCCAGTTGTGGGGTCGTAGACATTTGTCAAATAGATGATCTGCCGTGGATCCTGGATCGTCGTCATTCGATTGAGCGAGTCGTATTCATAGGTCCAGATCCCACCATTGGCGTCAGTGACTGTGTGCAAGCGGCCACTTCCATCGTAGTTGTACAGAACAGAACGACCGGAATTGTCCGTAGCGGTCTTGACGCGGAAGGAAGTATCGTACTGGAAGGTGATGGAACGGCCATTTGGCGAAGTGATTGTGTTGATCGTGCACTTGGCGTCGGCGTTTCTCGATATTTTGACCTGATTGCCATTGCGGTCCGTTATGCCCACAAGAGCCTGGCAGCCAGGGTTTACGAGGCCGTCGGAGCCAGGAAAGCTATAGATCGTACCGTCTTTGGTCTGAAGGTGCCAAGAACCGGGAAGCACGTAATGATTGGGGTTCACCGGACTAGCAGAAATCACTGCCCCATACCACGGCCCCGGCGCGCTCGAACTGAGGTAGCTGCCGAATGGAGGAGCAGTGGAAACACCAATAAAGTGTATGCGTTTTCCGTCTGGGAGAATGAGATCGACGTAAGGCGTTGCTGAGAATGAATTTCCGTCCCCCCCGACAAAGATCTCGTAGGAATGGGTAGTCCCGATACCAAACGGCCTCGACCAGCTATCGTAGGGGCGATAGGTTCGCTTCAGCACAATCGGGATAACATCCGCCAGAGCGAGATCACTCTTGTCGTAGACATTAAGGCCGCTGCTAAGGTCAACTGGTTCCCCTCCAGCGGCCCCACCGCCGTTAGGGCCAGTCGGTGGTCCGGCGTTCCCTGAGCCTACCATTGCGCCAGAAAACTCGTAGATAACGACACCAGGATCAGGAGCAATCTGCGTGCCTTCTTTGTTCACGTGGCCAGCTCCGTAAACGAACCATCCGTTTTGATCCGCGCTGTAGTTCCAAAACGCAAACGGTACGCCGGGTCGCAGATGTTCCGTGTTTGGGTAAAACAATCTCGCGCCTTGTCCCGTGCGGTTTTTCACCGAGAGATAGGCGCCACCTGGCTGAATCGTAAAATAGATTGGGACTTTTACGAAAGGCAAAGGGAAGGGCGTCCGATCCAAGGGAATAGGCGTGATTGTGATCTTGGTTACTACCTTACCGTCGCTATCGGTGATCACCGTGTCAGGTGGAATACGGAGCTCAAGCCCCGGAATCTCGGGCGTTGTGACGATGGTTTCCCTGGTTGTCGGCGACGGGATTCTGACCTCGTGAGCAGTGTCCAATACCGGCATCCAAATTTTGAAACCAAGACGGTTTGTCACCCCTGCTTTGATCTCAGCACCCCACTCGAAGCGGCCATATTTCTTCCCTGCTCCGTCGGCGGTTTTTCCTTGAATGACCAACACCTGATGTCCGGCTGGGACGTCCTTCAATAAGAACCGTCCCGTATCGTCAGACTCGGTTCGGTTCTGGCCAATTTCAAGCATCACGTGTTGCAGGGGCTGCCCGTTCAGCCTCAGTACTTGTCCTGCAAGTGCGGTGTCTCCCGGCGCCGATTGTAGGTCTGGTAACGATTCGAATTTGGATGGCTCACGATGGGTGAGCCAGTCCGCGGTAGGGGACCAGGCTTCGTCATCGATACCAGCGGGTGTCTCACCTGTGGTGGTGAAGACGAATTCCGCGAAGGCCACGTTCTGTCCGGCACGGTCCACCGCTCCCGCTAGCTTAACGCTATACATCGTTCCGGGCATTAGAGTTGTCTGTGGGTTGACAAACGCAAGCATGCCTCCTTCTGCAGCTACTATCGTTGCATCAACAATCCCCTCCGGTCCCTGGAAAGTCACCGTCGTTCTGCCGATGCTTGACATGCTCACGGGCTGCGAGAAGCGCATCGAGATCAATCCATCTAGAGCCACGTTCTGGGCCTGATCCTGAGGTGACGATGCTTTCACTTCTGTCATCGATTCGCCCGAATCTAACAGTGATTGGGTCTCGTCGTTGAGCGAGGTTGCATTCGACTGGGGGTCGTAGATCTCGTTCTTGTCATTCGGCTTGCCGCTGTCATCATTTCCCCCTGAAAGGAGGACGCGGCCATCGGCCAAGAGCTGTGCGCGACCGCCCACCCGGGTACCCGTAACCTGCGGTACAGTCGCACTAGATTTTTTGCGAGAATCCCACAATTCCAAAGTCTTAACTGTGGTTCCGCTTTCCGAAATGCCTCCCGCAACGAGCAAACGTCCATCCGTCAGAAGGGTCGCGGTGTGCGAAGCGCGAGTTGTAGGTCCTGACGTTAGGACCGTCACCTTTGCGGATGCTGGGTCAAACAGTTCGGCTGTCGGAACCACCTTTCCGTCAATGCTTACCCCTCCCAGAATCAAGACGGAGCCCTGTGGCAACACGGTGGCCGTGTGAAATGCTCGGGGAAAATTCAGCGCCCCAACGCTCACCGTAGATCCAGTCTGAGGATCTCGAATCGAAAGCACAGCACGCAAGAGTCCGCTGCCAGTCTTGCCGCCAACCAGGAGAACTCGCCCGTCTGGCAGCAACGTTTCGGTCTGCCCCACAATAGGTTCTGTGGTCAGAGTCGGAGCAACCCTATCTTGCATCCGTTTTGCAACCGCGAGTTCAGAAAACGTGCCAATCGCACAAAGCGTGAACACGCCCACGAACACGAACCGAATCGCCTTCTTCATGATGTTCATCCTGCCCCACTAAGGAGTTGTGACCGTTAGACTGATGCCGCCACTGCTCTGTGCCTGAGGATCAATCAAAATGTTGTAAGTGCCCGATGCTAACGTTCCCAGGCTTACGGTTCCTGTCGCTGTATTACAGCTGCCTGAACCGACCTGATTGGTGGAAGGGCTGGGTCCGGTTACCGTCAACGCGCAGCCCAACGTGCCAGGATAAGTTCCACTTATCCAGTGAATAGTGATTGATTGGCTGGAAGGATTGCTGAACGTGACGTTTGAGTTTTGTCCTGCAACCGTAGACACGGGAAAAGCAGCGCCACCAATAGTGACACTCCCAGATTGATCGGATGGCACACTCTTTACTTGCGAGGACACACTCCCGATGTTTGTGCCACTGTGCGGCACCCAGAGCTGATAGGTTCCTGCAGGAGACAGGGTCTGGGTATCCAGGAAGAAGGTGCTACCTGCAGGACTATTGGAGATGAACAGCGACGCTTGATTGGTGCCGTCCGGTTTGACCAAGGTAAGACTAGCTCCCGGATTGGTTACATTAGTGGCTAGCACCCCGATCCGCTGCCCCGCCGTCGCCGTAAAGCTCAACCTGATGTCCTGACCCGCCACGGTAGTCGCTTTCGTCACCACCGCACCGTCGATCGTGATTGAACCTGTCACATCCGCATCGTTGTTAATCGATATCGACACTTTACCGGTTGTCGCTCCCAGCGGGTCCACTACAACGCTGTAGGTCCCTGTCGAGGGCAGCGTCAATGTGTCGATGTTGTAGACAGTTGCGTTGAGACCGCATTGGCCGGAGGCAATCTGGTTTCCGCTCGGATCTTTCACTCGAAGACTGCAAAAGCTGTAGTCTGTTCCGAACGTCGAATTCAAGACGTTGAAGCTCAGGCGCTGTCCCGCTGTTCCAGAGAAGGTCAGAATTCCGTTTTGTCCAGCCGCAAGACTGCCTGTCGTGGGCACCTGAACAGCAGGTCCGGCTGTTCCCGCCGCCGGCACAGTCAGCGTGGCCGTGAAGTCCGCCGGAACACTCTTAATCTGTAGCGTCTCGCTTCCTACACCGCCCGCCTGAATTACAAGTTGGTAAGTTCCTGCAATAGCTAAAATCTGAGTGTCCAGGAAGAAGGTGGTTCCTGGAGGGCTATTGGTAATGAACAACGACGCTAGTGTAGTCCCGTCCGGTTTGACCAAAGCCAGATTGGTGCCAGGATTGGTCACGTTGGTGACATAGATCCCTATTCGCTGGCCCGCGGGCGCGCTGAACCTCAACCGTGCATTTTGGGA